>JGI24702J35022_10000907_pt1 | contig 18453 bp, 16 predicted proteins | sample TergutTh196P4_FD_35022 | JGI IMG/M metagenome (IMG submission 35022)
TGATTTATCATTGTACTGTTTGCAAGCCAGCAGTAAATAACCGGAAAGACATTCCAATACGTGCTGATAGGGGCGGGTAGAGCAGGGGCTGCGGACGATGATTTCTTTCCCTTCATTTGCTGCACGGATACAATCGGGAATAATTCTGTCCTCTGCATAGTCACCACCGCCTATTACGTTGCCTGAACGGGCGGTTGAAATAGCGGAGGTGCCATAATTAGCGAAAAATGAATTGCGGTAGCTGTACGTAGCCAATTCACTGCAGGATTTGCTGTTGGAATAGGGATCAAAGCCGCATAGATTCTCATTCTCTCGATAGCCCCATTGCCACTCTTTGTTTTCATAGACTTTGTCTGTTGTCACATTGACAAAAGATCCGACAGATGGGGTAAGCCGTATTGCCTCAAGAACATTAATCGTTCCCATAAAGTTGGTTTCGTATGTTATTACCGGTTCACGGTAGGATAATCGTACAATGGGCTGGGCTGCAAGGTGAAAAACAATATCTGGTTTTGTGCTCTGTATCGCCTTTATTAGGTTATCCCTGTCTCTGATATCGCCGGTTATAGAATGAATATCCTGTTCGGTTCCCGTCTGAACAAACAGCGCGGGTTTGGTAGGCGGTTCCAGAGAGTATCCGCTAACTTCAGCACCTGCCTGTAATAGTATTAAGCACAGCCATGTACCTTTAAAGCCGGTATGTCCTGTTATAAATACTTTTTTGTTTTTATAAAAATCAAGCATTAACATAACCACAAGGCCCAGGGGGCTGTACCCTGGGACCATAAATCAGTAAGCACCTGCTTATCCCTTAAGGTGTCCATGGGCCGCCAAAAGCCATAATGTTTATATGCGTTTAATTGCCTGGCTTCTGCAAGGCGTGTAAGAGGTTTCTGTTCTAATACTGTAGCATTACCTTCAGTAATATAGTCAAATACCCCCGGCTCCATGACAAAAAATCCGCCGCTTATCCAGGCGCCATCCCCATCGGGTTTCTCCTTGAATGATTTAATGGCACCATCTTCGTCTATCTCCAATGACCCAAAACGTCCGCTGGGTTGGACAGAGGTTAATGTAACAAGTTTTCCAGCCTTGTTGTGGCAGGTAATAAGCTCAGGAATATTTACATCGCTAACCCCGTCGCCATAAGTCAGCATAAACCGCTCGCTACCAAGGGTTTTTTTTGCCTTCAAAAGCCTTCCGCCTGTCATTGTATTTGGCCCTGTATATAGCATTGTAACTTTCCAAGGTTCTGTTCTGATCTTATGTAGCTCTACTGTATTATTGCCCATATCAACTGTAATGTCAGAATACCGAGTGTAATAATTAATAAAATAATCTTTGATAATATGGGATTTATAACCTGTAAGTATCACAAATTCATTGAAACCCCAATAGGAGTAAGTCTTCATTATATGCCAAAGGATCGGGTATCCGCCGATTTCCACCATTGGTTTAGGGATAAGGGTGGTCTCTTCAGACAGGCGCGAGCCAATTCCGCCGGCCAAAATAACTACTTTCATCGCTAATCAACTGCGCTGGAATACAAAAAACGCTTTTTGCAGAATGTTTTTACAAATTTTGCGCAAAACACTAAGGTAAACTGTTCTTTCTGTATTCTTATCTGTTGTGTTGTCGATTCTATCATCATCTGGCTGTCCGTTTTTAATTAATTGAAGCATTGAATACTTCTCTTCAACCAGGCAAGAAATATCTTTATCTGCTAAAAAATCTTTAATAACTGGCAACGCATAGTTTCTATTCATTTCTTCGTTTCCAATGGCAAAAAACATTCCAATATACTCTGCAAAGCGCTGCCAGAAGGCAATCTGGTAGTCAAGAAATACATTATTGTTTATTAAAAAATTATAGAAAAAAATACCGCACTCAATATATTCTTTTTGCCTTTCGCCTATTGTCTTTTCGTAATTCGAAGCAGCAACAGTCCCCGATCTGATAAAATAATAATAAAGTTTTTCATCAATAAATAGTGTATTATTTGTTATTGCAAAATAGCACCATGTAAAACAAGTGTCTTCTACGCTGCACATTCCCTCAGGAAAATAAAGCGAATTGTTTGTCAATATTTCTTTGATAAATAATTTATTCCACAAAACTCCGTCTATGTTTTGTATTGTTTTATTGTCATGTTTTCCAGCGAAATGGCTAAACCAGTCATGGTAATCTGGATATGCGGTATTTAAGGTATTGAACTCGTAGAAAATAAAGGAATCGCAATGAACCAACTCTACGTTATTGCTTTTTATTGCGTTATACATTTTTTCATACATTGTGGAAACAATTATATCGTCGGCATCAACAAAACCAATGTAAGGCGAGGAAGCAGCTCTAATGCCCTTGTTTCTGGCTGTTCCGGTTCCGGAATTACACTGATGAATCAATTTAATCCGCTTGTCTTTCGTGGCATATTCTTCAAGGATTTCAGGGCTGTTGTCATTTGAACCGTCATTTATGCAGATAATTTCAATTTCATGCAGTGTTTGATTAATAACACTGTCGAGGCACTGGCGAAGGTATGATCCGGCATTAAAAACCGGAATAATTATCGATACTTTTGTATTGGTTGGGTTGTTCACTGGATTCAATTAGAAGCAATAGTTCCTGTTCGCCCATCAAAAGTTAACGCTTGGCATAATTCTTTTCCATCCAGTTCTGGTATTCCCCGCTTTTTATACTGTCCACCCATCCGCTATTGCTTAAATACCAGTCCACAGTAAGCTCAAGTCCTTCTTCAAAGCCAATGGTTTGTTTCCAGCCAAGTTCCTTTTTTATTTTTGAACAATCAATGGCATAGCGGCGGTCATGGCCGGGGCGGTCCTTAATATAAATTATTGAGGATTTTAAACTTTCATCCTCAAGCCCGGTTTTTTTTGCAACAATTTCAATAAGGGTATTTAATAGCTTTATGTTTTCCCATTCGTTCCCGCCGCCTATATTGTACTTTCCACCTGCCGTGACATTTTGCATGATGGTCCATACGGCAGTGTTGTGGTCTTCTACATAGATCCAGTCCCTTATATTTTTGCCGTCCCCATATACCGGAAGGGACTTGCCTTCGATCATATTAATGATCATAAGGGGGATTAGTTTTTCAGGAAACTGGTAAGGCCCAAAATTATTGGAACAATTGGAAACAGAAACAGGCAAACCATATGTACGATGATAAGCCATTACAAGGTGATCGCTTGCCGCTTTGCTGGCGGAGTATGGTGAATGTGGATCGTAAGGGGTTGTTTCAGAAAAGTATCCGGTTTCTCCAAGTGATCCGTAGACCTCATCGGTGCTAATATGGTGAAATAATGCATTTTCCGAAATGGAACCATCGGATTGTTTCCAGAAGCTCCTCGCTGCTTCAAGCAGGTTAAAAGTTCCAGTTACATTGGTATTGATGAATGTTTCCGGGCCAAGGATGGAACGATCTACATGGCTTTCTGCGGCGAAATGCACTACCGTATCAATATTGAATTTTTGAAAAATCCTTTCGACATAGGCCCTGTCGCAAATATCGCCGTGTTCAAAAAAATAGCGCTCCCCTCCAAATTCCTCGTCTATTTCCTCAAGGCTTGCGGCATTCGCCGCGTAAGTAAGGGCATCAAGGTTAATAACACAGCCCTTGAAATCAGGCTTTGTATTGCCTTTTCCAAAAAGAAAACGGATAAAATTTGCCCCTATAAACCCGGCGCCTCCAGTTACCAGGACATTGGCCAGGGTCCTCATTAAAGCGTTACCCCGCTTATCATTTTGCATAAACTCTTGTCCCAGTCAGGGATCTCTATTCCCAGGGCTGCTTTTATTTTGCTTTTATCCAGTACTGAATAAGCGGGGCGTTTTACCCTGGCAGGAAACTCGCCGCTTTTGCACGGCACAATGGCACAGTCTTTTTTTATGCAGCCATGTTCTTTGCCCTGCCTGAAAATTTCCCTGGCAAAATCAAACCAGGTTATTTCCCCCTCGTTGGTATAGTGGAAAATACCAAAGGGAATCTCCTTGCCCGAGTCGGTGGCCTTGATAAGGGCCAATACAGCTGAAGCCAGATCGTAAGTCCATGTTGGGCTTCCCTTCTGGTCGTCTACTACTTTAATTTCATTCCGTTCATTCATCATGTGCAGCATCGTATGGACAAAATTATTGCCGTGTTTGCCGTAAAGCCAGGCGGTACGGATTATGTAGGTTTTTTCATTGCATTCCAAAACCGCTGTTTCCCCATCCCGCTTGGTTAGGCCGTAAACCCCAATGGGATCTGTGGGGTCTTCTTCTGTGTATGGCTTTTTTCCCATGCCGCTAAAAACATAGTCCGTGGAGATGTGCACCAGGCGGGCTTCGGTTTTTTTCGCAGCGCGGGCAATGTTTCCCGCGCCTACGGTATTAAGCAAACGGCAGCTTTCACTGTCGTCCTCGGCCTTGTCAACCGCCGTGTAGGCTGCGCAGTTGACGATCCAGGCAATGGGCGCATGCTGATTTTCCACAAAGGAAAAAAGCGAATCCTTGTTTGTAATGTCTAATTCGCGGTCCGTCCCTATGCATGGCAAACCGCTGGATTCAAGAAGCAGGGCAAGCTCCGTTCCGAGCATTCCCCTATTGCCCAGAAGCCAAATCAAGGCTTTTCCAGGACGGCCATTTTTTGTCTTTGTCCGATAATAGAAATTCCATGCCGATGTCCGGCCATTTTATTCCAATCACCGGATCGTTCCATAAAAGGCCGGCTTCATCCTCCGGAAAATAGAAATCGGTACATTTGTATGCGAAAACCGCAGTTTCACTCAAGACCAGAAACCCGTGGGCAAACCCGGCCGGGATGTATAACTGGTTGTGCTTGGCGCCGCTCAGCGTTGTGCCGTGCCATTTACCCTTGGTCGGCGAACTTTTTCGCATATCCACAGCCACATCAAAAACTTCGCCCTCTATGGCCCTGACCAGTTTCGCCTGGGGGTTCTTTTTTTGAAAATGCAAACCCCTGAGCGTGCCTTTGCTGGAGCGGGATTGGTTGTCCTGGACAAAGCGCTCATTAATGCCAACGGCGGCAAAATCCCTTTCGGAATAGCTTTCTAAAAAATAACCCCTGCCGTCGCTGTGGATTTCGGGCTGCATTTCCATCAAACCGTTGATCGGGGGACATGGGGTAAAAAAAGAAGGCATTTAGCTATGCTTTCCTATGTATTTTAAGTATTCGCCGTATTCCGATTTGTAACCCTGGGCAAGGTTTAATACGTCTTCCTTGCTTATCCAGCCTTTTTTGCAGGCTATTTCCTCGAGGCAGGAGACGTACATTCCCTGTCGTTTCTGGATGGCTTCGACAAAGTTGGAGGCCTCCAAAAGGCTGTCTATTGTACCGGTGTCAAGCCATGCCATGCCTCGGCCCATGGGTTCCAGAAAAAGCCTGCCCTGTTCAAGGTATGCATTGTTTACGGCGGTAATTTCAAGTTCGCCCCTGGCGGAAGGGTGTATATTTTTGGCGATGTCTGTCACTTTGTTGTCGTAAAAATAAAGCCCCGGAACGGCATAATGGCTTTTTGGGTGGGCGGGTTTTTCTTCAAGGGAGATTACCTTTTTATTTTCATCAAATTCAACAACCCCGTAGGCACTTGGGTCTTTGACATAATAGCCAAAAATTATAGCCCCTCCGTTCTTTTCGATACGGCTTCTTGTTTCCCGTAAAGTACTGCTAAAACCCTGACCGTAAAAGACGTTGTCCCCCAAAACCAGGGCGCAGCTATCGTCCCCGATAAAATTCGCCCCTAAAATAAAAGCGTCGGCAAGGCCCATGGGGCTTTCCTGCACCTTGTATTCAAATTTCATGCCGAGCCAGCCGCCATTTCCCAATAATTCCGAAAAATAGGGGAGATCTCTTGGGGTGGAAATAATCAGAATTTCCCGTATTTCGGCAAGCATCAGTACCGAAAGGGGATAGTAGATCATCGGCTTGTCGTAAAGCGGCAGTATTTGTTTGGATATGGATTTTGTGACTGGGTAAAGCCGGGTTGCAGCGCCCCCGGCAAGCACAATGCCTTTCATACTGCCTTCCTGTTTGCAGCAGTGACACGCTCCTCATAGGCGTCGCAGACTTTTACGGCGTTGCCCCGCATTACTACTTCACCCTTCTGTAGCCATATCGCTTTTTGGCATAGCTTCTTTATCATGTCGTTATCGTGGGATACAAGGATTAGGGTGGCACAGTTCTTAATCATTTCACGCATCCTTTTTATGCATTTCTGCCTAAAGGCGGCATCCCCCACGGCAAGGACCTCGTCTATGACAAGTATCTCTGGTTTTACCACGGTGGCGATTGCAAAGGCCATCCGGGCCTGCATCCCGCTGGAATAGTTCTTGATTGGCATATCCAGGAAATCCTTAAGCTCCGAAAACTCCACGATCTCGTCGTAGTGTTCGCGCATAAAGTCACTGCTGTATCCCAAAAGAGCACCTTCCATGTAGATGTTTTCGCCGGCGGTCAATTGGGGATCAAACCCGGCCCCCAGGGCCAGCATTGGAGATATGGTGCCGTTTATTGTTACGGAACCGGTATCCGGTGCAATGATACTGCAGATTAGCCTTAATAATGTCGACTTCCCAGCGCCGTTCCTGCCCACTATGCCCCAGGATTCCCCCTGCTTTACTTCAAAATCAATGTCCTTAAGGGCAAAAAATTCTCTAAAGTGAAGCTTCCCTTTGACAAACTTTATAAAATACTCCTTGATGCTGTCGATCTTTTCGGATGCGATATTAAAACGTACAGATACGTCTTTTATTTCAATTACAGTGGGCCTCAAAAGGTGTCTCTATAGGTATAGGATGAATTTCTTCTTGCTGTATGTGAAAGTTATTAGTCCAATAACCAACGCTAAAACAGCTGCAATGGCCCCGCGTATGGCAAGGTTCAAACTGCCCATGTTTGCGCTGCCTATGGTAAAATTGCGGAACATGGTTATGTAAAAATACATGGGGTTATAGTGCGTCACAATGTGGTGGATATTTTCAGGCAGACTGTCCACAGGGTAAAATATCGCGCTAAGGTACATCCAGGCGGTGTTAATGACGCTCCAAATGTAGACAATGTCCCGGAAGAAAACAGCAGCCTGGGCCAGGAACAGCCCAAGCCCGATGCAAAAAACGTAGATCTGTATAATGGGGATAAGGTTAAAAAGAAAACGCCCTGTAATGGTGGTCTTGGTTGCAAAAATTACTATCAGGAGGGCGCCCAGCGAAAAAAGAAAGCTTACCAATTCACTGGTAACAGTGGCAAGGGTAAAAATATACTTGGGCACGTAAACTTTTTTCATTAGGTTTGCGTTTCCTGTCACCGAAAGAATTGCCCGTGAAGTTGCAACACTCATAAAGGTAAAGAGCAACTGCCCGGATAGAAGGTAGATAAGGAAATTCGGGATAGTCCTGGAAAATACATTTGAAAAAACAAAGTACATAACTACCATGGTCAAAAGCGGGTTTAGCACGCTCCATAGGTAGCCCAAAACGCTTCTGCGGTATTTTAGCTTAATATCCCGGGTTACAAGCTGGAAAAAGAGATCGCGGTATTTATAAAACGTCTGCAGGCGAAAAAAAGTTTTCTGTATCGTATTCATTTGGGCACAGCTCAGCCTTGCCGCTTGAAGCAGCTTTTTTGGAAAAACAAAAAACCCCAGCTGCCGCCGAAACAGGCTTGCCGGGTTGGTGCGCGGATCCTTATTTTAAACTGTAATCTGCCCTTTCAAGTGAGAAGTTGCTGTTATAATAAGGGTCTCCGGCGACAAGCGCCTTGCCCCATTTAGCGTTAAAAAGGGCAGTTTCCTGGATAAGTTTTCGCACCTTTCTGGACGTAGTCAGGTACCCGCGCGACTTTGACTCCAGGTGAAAAGCCTCGGCATAAGGGGTCCAGACAATCAGGTAGCCGGCGTTCCGGATTTTCAGGCACAGATCAATGTCGTTAAACGAATCGCAAAATTCCGGCGTAAAATGGCCGACTTCATCAAAAACCGTCCGCCTGATCATCATGCAGGCGGCGGTAACCGCGCTCATGTTTTGCACAATCTGCAATTTCGCCATGAAACCGATTTCGTCATAGGGTGCGCCAAGGTAAATGTGCCCGGCTATGCCGCCTAGGCCCAATACCACCCCGGCATGCTGAATGGCACCGTTCAGGAAGTACAGCTTGCTTCCCACCATTCCCACATCACTCCTCTGGCTGTACATCAGCATTTCCTCAATCCAGTTCGGCGTAATTATCATTATATCGTTGTTTAGGAACAGCAAATGTTTTCCGCACGCGAATTGGGCGCCAAAATTGCATATTTCGCTGTAGCTGAACCCCTTTCCCTGCCAATGTACTACCGAAATGTTTTCGTATCTTTTTAGTTCTTCATAGTAGGCAAAGGTGGCATCGTTTGTGCTGTTATTTTCCACGATAATAATTTCATAATTTGTGTATGTTGTTTTTTCTGTAATGGTGGACAGGCAATTCCGAAGCAAGGGAATGTTGTCTTTGTTGGGGATGATTATTGAAACCAGCGGTTTTTCTTTTAATTCAAAGATTATCCTGTAAAAACCTGGCAGCCCGAATTTGTTTTCAACCCTGGCTGGGATCCCGCGTTTTTTAAGATGGTCCAAAATGGCATTTTCCCCGGCGGAAACAGTATGCAGTTTTTCGTTGATTTCAGGCGAAGCAGAATTTTCGTATTTCCTCCTGAAATAAAGCAATTTCGGGATATGGCATATTTTGGACGCAACGTCCGTATACCTGAGGATAAGGTCATAATCGTGGCTTCCGTTATATTCTTCCCTGAATGTACCGGCCTGCTTCATCAGTTCCCTTGAAAAGACCGTAAAATGCTCAATGTAGTTGCAGGAGCATAGGGTGTCAATGGCAAAATCCGGCTTATAGTGCTTAAAAGTGATTCGCTCTTTGGAAAACACGGCCTCATCGGTATAGATAAAATCGGCCTTTTCCCCGCATATTGCCTTCATTGCTTCATACAGGGCGGAAGGGCACAATAGGTCGATGCCATCTAAAATGCCGATAAAATCCCCCGTGGATATCTCTATGGCCTTGTTCAGAATCTCCGGTTTTTCCATAACCTCTTCAATTTTCCGGTATTTGATCCTGCCGTCTTTTTGGATGCGTTCTTTGCAAATTTGCCCTACATATTCATGCTTGTTGTCGCTTCCGTCGGCCAGGCAAAGCTCCCAGTTGCCGTAGGTTTGGGAAGTAACAGATTCTATCATCTCCCGCAAAAACTGTTCCGGGGTATTGTGCAGGGCTGTGATAATGCTGATCTTTACCACTGTGGGGAAGGACGTGTTTTCCTGGGCCTGTCTTTCGGATTTTGTAAGCTGAGTTTCGGATTTTAGCGAAGATATGTGGCTTTTCCCGTTTGCGACAAAGATCTTTGGTATTTCCCTTATCCCGTTTCTCTTTATTGCGGTTAGGGCTTTTGCGATACCGTACAGTCCCCTGGTCCTTCTTACAAAATTGATGAACATCCACGAGAATGGCTTGTTTGTGCGGTAATAGTTATAATTGGTTAGATAATCCCACCCCGGATGCCAGGCAGGATCGGGCCGTATTGGCGTTGTTTTGATTGTTGCTGTTTTATCTGTTGTTTTGACCGTAGTTTCGTTGTCCATAGGCTTCTACCAAACATATGTTTACTTTGGCATTACCCCCAGCATTGGTAATTTGCTGGTTTTTAAAGAAAAATGGAGGCCTACGCTATGTATAGGACGGTATACCATATTTACACCCTATATAAAGGGGTATTTCCTTTCAATCAGCATTACCTAGATGGTATCATAAAACCTTGGAATTGGTCAAGAATAAAATTCAAATATTGTTTAATCTCTCCGGCCAGGTAAAAAGACCCTGTCCCAAGGATAGGAAGCCCCTGCCCCAGGGCTAAATTTACCGCCTTTTCAAGCGCCTCCCCTGTTTTGGGCACAAAAAGGATCTCCTGGGGCCTGGGAATTCCCCCTGCTTCCCGGACAAAGGCCGCATAAACTTCCTCGGGGCTGCTTTTTTTGAAAATCCCAGGTGTGGTGACGAAAATCCGTGAGAAATGTGGCACGCATAGTTCCGCCATGGACTCGACATCCTTTCCCTCCACACAGCCAAAAATGAGGATGCCGCCATCACCGTAAAGGGATGTGAAGGTTTTAAGGCATAGTTCAACGCTACGCGGGGTGTGGGCGCCGTCGATTACAAGCGGGGGCTTGTCCGAAACACGCTCAAAGCGGGCGGGGAGGGTGAAGCCGGCAAGGCCTTTCCTGATTTTATCCACCCCAATGTGGGGGTAGGCGGCCCTGACTGCCAAAACCGCGAGGCCTGCGTTTTTCGCCTGGACTTCACCGGGGATGGGGACAAAGAGATCGTGGATAGTTTCGGCCGTTGCCATAGGGTTCTTCAAAACAAGCGTGAAGGAAGTCCCCTCCCGTCTAATGCTGGTTTTCCGCACCTCAGCGCAGTCTGGAAAATACAGCAGGGGGCTTTTCCTGCTGGCCGCGTGCTCCCTGAATACCCCCAGCGCCTCGTCTGCCTGTTCCGCGAGCACAAGAACCCGCCCCGGTTTTATTATTCCTGCCTTTTCCCCTGCAATCTTCGAAATTGTATTCCCCAGGTATTCTGTGTGCTCAAGTTCTATGAGCGTAATGACAGACACAAGGGGATCAAGTATATTCGTGGCATCAAGCCTTCCCCCCATGCCTGTTTCCACGGCCATAGCGCCGCAAAGGGCCCTGCGCGCGCAGAGGAAAAACCAAAGTGTAATAAGCTCAAAAAAGCTGCTTTTTTCTCTATTTTCAGGGCTTTGCCTGTCCACAAGCGACATAAGCTCTTCTCCGGCAAGGGCATAGGTTTCTTCGTCAAAGAAGCCGTGCCAAAGCGAAATCCTCTCCCGGAAATCGCTTACGTGCGGCGAGGAGTAAAGGGCGGTTTTTATTCCGGAAGCCCCCAGGATCGCGGCAATCATTCCCGTAACGGAGCCTTTTCCCTTCGATCCAGCAACATGGAATGAAGGCGCGCATCTTTCCGGGTGCCCTGCCGCTTCCGCAAGGGAATTTATGCTTTCCAGGTTAAATTCCCGTTGACCATGCCCTTTTTCCAAATTTGTGAAAGTGGAAATCCAGGCGTAAACTTCGGCGGAGCTTAGGGGAGGTGTTGAAGTAAGCATATATTTCTTATATATCATAATGTATGGATTCAGAAAGGGAAGTAGCCCCAGGCCTTTTTTGGAATGTAATAAAACAAGGCGCCAAAGCTTACTTTGTCGGCATTAAGGGCACGGGTATGTGCGCCCTTTCCGAGCTGCTGCACAATAGGGGAATAACTGTATCGGGCTCCGACAGTGAGGAAGTTTTTTACACCGATGCTATATTAAAAGAGCTTTTGATTCCTTTTCACGAATCTTTTGAAGCCTCCCATATTGAGCAAGGGGACAAGCGCCCTGACCTGGTGGTTTATTCCGCCGCCTATTCCTGCGAGGGCAATCCCGAAATAGCCGAGGCCGTCAGGCAGGGCATCCCGGTTTTAAAATTTTCCGAGGCAGTGGGCGCGTATTCCGCCAGGTTCGATTCAACGGGCATTGCCGGCGTCCATGGCAAGACCACCACTACGGCCCTCGCCGGGACCCTCCTTCAGGCTGTCGGCCTGCCTGCCCAGATACTGGCAGGGAGCGCTTTTGGCAGCGCCGTAGGCGAACGCTCCACCCTTAGCCTGGGGGATAAGTACTTCGTTGCCGAAACCTGCGAGTACCGGCGCAATTTCCTTTCTTTCCACCCGCAAAGGATCGTTTTGACAAGCGTTGAAAGCGACCATCAGGACTATTACCCAACATATGAAGACATAAGGGAAGCCTTCGTGGAATACGGAAGGCTTCTTCCGCCCGGCGGCGGATTTATTTATTGTGCGGACGATCCCGGCGCTTCCGAAGTGGCCATGATTTTAAGGAAGGAAAAACGGGAAATCAATTTTGTCCCCTACGGTTTCAACGCCCCCGGCGATTTCGGGATAGAGGACTGCAAAGTAAGCGACGGCAGGCTCGTTTTCCGCCTCCGCCTTTTCCCCGCCGGCCTTGCGGTCCGCATACCTGGAAGGCATACGGCCCTGAACGCTGCAGCCGCGATAGCCCTTTGCTCTTTGCTTGTGAAAAAGGAATTCGATGGCGAAGGGAATGATGGTTGGAATAAAGAAAGAAGGGAGGGGCTAATAAAGGCACTGGAAGGGTTCGGCGGTGCCAAGAGGAGATCGGAAATTCTGGGTGAAGCCGCTGGAATCCTTTTTATGGACGATTATGGGCACCACCCCACGGCCATAAAGGCCACGCTAAAGGGACTTAAGGAATTCTACCCAGAACGCAGGCTGGTTTTAAGTTTTATGTCCCATACTTACACAAGGACGGCGATGCTGCTTGACGGTTTTGCCTCTTCATTTGAAAATGCGGATATAGTCATCCTGCACAAAATCTACCCATCAGCTAGGGAAGTGTACCGCGGCGGGATAACCGGGAGGACGCTTTTTGAGAGAACAGCGGAAAAACCTGGTGGAGGGCGCGTCTTTTACGCCGAAGAAATAGAGGACGGTTTTGAACTTATGAAGGGGATGCTCAAAAGCGGAGACCTCTTCATCACAATGGGTGCTGGGGACAACTGGAAACTTGGAAAAAAACTTTATGATTATTACGCCGGAACCTCCGGAGGAGGCCCCCAATTAAGAGCATGACAGGCTACGCCTATAAAATTTCCTCCAAAGAAAATATAACCGTTTCGGTCGAAATAAAGAGCTACAACAGCCGTTTTTTGGATCTTTCGATATACATGGCGCCCTGGCTTTCGCCTTTGGAGTCATGGATCCGCGAATACTTGAGTTCGCGTTTCGCCAGGGGAAAAGTGGAAGTGGGCATTAGGGTTAAGGAAGAAGGGGCCGCTGTTTCTTTTTCGGTTAATAAAAATGCCGCGCTTGAATATAAAAAAGCAATTGGTGCCCTCGCAAAAACCCTTGGCACAAACGAGGAGCCGGGCCTTGGCCTGATTCTTGGCCTGGAAGGGGTCTTCGAGGTCGAAACGGAAAGGGACCCGGAAAGGTACCGCCCTTACATAGAACCTGTCCTTGTTTCCGCCGCAGATCAGGCGGAAGCCGAGCGCGAAAGGGAAGGTGCCCATACAAAGGAAAACATAATTACCCATGTTTCCGTCCTGGAAGAATCGGTAAAGGAGATAAGCTCCTATGTGCCTGAAATGGAAGCCTACATTAAGGAAAATCTGCGTGTGCGTTTTAAGGAACTCCTGGGGAATGGGGTAGACGAAAGCCGCATCCTCGCAGAGACGGCGGTTCTGCTGATGAAGTATACTATCTCCGAGGAGCTGTCCAGGCTTGATTCCCATTTGTCGGAGTTCCGGCTTGAAATGACCAAAGATGCAAGTCCAGGCAAAAAGCTTGATTTTCTTTCCCAGGAAATTAACCGGGAAATTAACACCATAGGTTCCAAAACGCCCATGCTTGAAGTAAGCAGACTGGTCGTTGATATGAAAAACGCATTGGAAAATATTAGGGAGCAGTTAAGGAATGTCGAGTAGCAAGGATAAAAAAGATGTTAAAATTGCCATTTCCGGGAAAAGTGGCTGTGGCAATACTACGGTCAGCCGCATGGTAGCCGATGCCCTGAACCTGCGGTTCATAAATTTTACGTTCCGCAACCTGGCCCAGGAAAAGGGCCTGAGCTTCAATGAGGTGCTGGCCCTGGCATCAGCTGATGATGCATGGGACAGGGAAGTAGACACGCGCCAGACAGAAATGGCCAGGGAGGAGGGCGGCTGTACTCTGGGGTCAAGGCTTGCGATCTGGATGCTGCCGGAAGCTGATTTGAAAGTATTCCTGACAGCCCGCCCCGAAACCAGGGCAAAGCGAATTCAGGGCAGGGAAGGGAACAGCCTTGAATATGTGGCAGAATTTACAGATTCAAGGGACAGGCAGGATCATGACCGTTACCTTCGCATTTACAATATCAACAACGATGAGTATTCCTTTGCGGATATTGTGATTGATACAGACGATATAAGCCCGGCTGAAATTGCGAAAATAATCATTTCTGAAGTGGAGAAGAAATTCAGCGGCTGATCGGGGTCTAGGATTATTCTGCAATAACCTCACGCAAAGGAAGAAAGAAGACCTCACACAAAGACACAAAGACATTATAAAAAAGTGGAAGGTGGCTTGCACAACGGCACAAGGAAGAAGAAGAAAGAATGCCTCACACAAAGGTACAAAGAAAAGTAGATGGTTAGTAAGTGGCGATTATAACAAGTATTGACATTTTTTCAATTTTGCACTTAGCTAACGTTAAATGCGGCTGTCATATAACGGCTATTATCTTAGCCTTCCAAGCTAAAGACGTCGGTTCGACTCCGATCAGCCGCTGAATATTCATTTTCTATAAATTCTAAACAATCGGATAAAATAATATACTATCAAATAATGCCGGAGTCGAAACGGAGCGCTCCTGTTAAAATGCTAAGGCGTAAGCCTTGATCTGTGATGCCGGCGCAGGATGCGCCGGGGAGCGCGTAGGCGGCCTGGAAGGAGCAAACATGGATGTTTGCGACTGGAAGGCGACTCCGATCAGCCGCTTAATCAGCGTAATGTCTTTGTGTGATTTATTCTTGGGTTAGTTTTGCCTATACCCGGTAGGTTTCGTCCAGCTTCTTAAGTTCGTTGAATGTATCAATTTCAATTATGTCTTTAAAAGTGCATTCCCTAACTTCTATTGCGTAATCCTTAATAAAGTATTCAAGGGGCACCTGATCCCAGTAGCGTTCCTTGCCGCCTGGCATCTCAAAAACCTGTTTTATATTATCCGCGAGTTTTGCGCCATCGGTTTTATTCCAGTAGGAAATGCCAAACATATGATGGCAGTTTTGTCCGCCGACATGGATCCGTGTTATTACTCCGTTACGGGTTTCGAAGCACCAGTCGTCGGTACGTTCCACAGGAACACCAAGGTAGTTGCTTGTGTACTGGTATTTGCATATAAGGCTGGGCTTCTTAAGAAGCAGGTCCGATTCCAGGATATACGCGTTCTGCATATAGTAGCGGGCACACATGGCTGAAGAAATATTGTTCGATTCATTGTAAATGGGATTTTCCAGGAATTGGATTTTGGGATACTTGTATTTTAACTGGTCAAACTGTTCGCCCAGGTATCCCCTGACAATGACAATTTCGTCAATGCCGGCATCACAGACCGCGTCCAGCAATGTGTCGATTATGCGGACACCGTTTACCCGCACAAGCGCCTTTGGCGTGTTGAAAGTAATTGGGGCAAGGCGTGAGCCAAAACCCGCAGAAATAAAGACGGCACGCCTTGCGCGGTACGGTTCCAGTATTTTAAGGCCTTTATCGTTAATGCTGTTCTTTTCGATGAGGCCGTTTTCACTTAACCAGGCAATGGTCTTGTTTACTGTGCCTACCGAAAGGCCGGTTAACCTCGCAATGTTCCGCTGGCTTTGTTTTTTTTCATACTTCTCCCGTTCAAAAATGACCAGAATGTCAAATTGGGCGCGTGTCAGGTTCATTATCGCTTGTCTCTTCGCTTAATGATTCTGGTAATAACATAAACAAGGTATTTCATGATCAAATTGCAGATGAGAATGAGAATGGAAATAAAGGCTGCGCCTTCAAGGAAAAGGTTAGCCTCAAACTGGGTGATCATCAGGGATACAGGCCTGTTCCTCACTGTGCTTAAAAATGAGACGGCCGAAATAGTTATCATTGAATTAACAAAAAAATATGAAAACATCTCCAGTATGGTCAGGCGGGTTTGCGGGATTAGGACGTCCCGGATTATACGAAAGCGGCCAATGCCGAGGGTTTTTCCGACATCTTCCAGGTAAATGTTGAGCTTTCCCAAAGAGTTATACGCCATTAGATAGGGAGAGGCCATAAAGTGAACCATATTTACCATTACCAGCATGGCAATGCTGCCATAGAAAAATGCCGTTTTAAAAAAGAGCACAAAAGAAAGCCCGAGCACCATTCCGGGAATCGCAAGCGAGGTGATGAAAAAAAGGTGCAGTATTCGCGATGATTTTCCCGGAGTACGGGCGGTAAAATAAGCTGTAATCCAGGAAATTATAGTTCCGAAGGCCGCCACAAAAACAGCGGTGGTCAATGAATTGACGAAATACCGCTTTGCGCCCATGTTCATTGTTTTAATGATGTTGTGAAATGAAAAGCCCATATCTATGGGGTAGCTGTTTATAAAAACCAGGAAGGCGAAGACTACCACTGGCAGTGCGATTATAATGCAAATTATTACCGAGTAAGCTGTGGCGGCGGCATCACGGAATTTGTTTTCGGCTTTTGCCTTTTCCTGTACAACAAAATTCATGTTGGCTTTGTCGCGGTTCAGGAGATCAAACACAAAGGCGATTACCGCAGGGATTAGGAGGAACGAGCCGATAACGCTGCCCCTGCTGAAATTTAAAAGCCCGATTACTTCCTGGTACATCAATACAGGCAGGGTGATGTACATTCCGCCAATCATCAGTGGAACCCCGTAATCGGTGAAGATCAGGGTAAAAACAGCGAACACTACCGAAATTAAGGGCTTTCTAAGGTATGGGAAGCTTATTGAGAAGAACTGGTTTGGGCGGGGAATTCCAAGGACTGCAGCGGCCTCGTAGGGGGAGCCGTCCTCGTATTTGAGGATATCCGCCAGCATCAGGAACGCTACCGGAAATGAGTATAGAACGGAACCGACCACAATCCCCTGGAATCCGTAGATCGTCCGTGAAAGGCCGAACAGCCTGGTGAGGATTCCGTTTGCCCCCAATAGCAGTACAAGCCCCATGCCGTGCGAAATGGAAGGGATAAGCATCGGTAGGGTAACAAAGACCCTGAACTGTTCCCTAAAACGCATCCTGCTGCGGACTACACAGAGGGCAAAACCCCAGGCTAAGCCGATGGAAATTACGGTAGCTGTACCGGCTGTGCAGATGGAATTAATAAGCGATTCTTTGAAGCGCGGCAGCCGCAGTACGGCGGAGACATCGGAGCCAGCCATGTTCGCGAGCATCGTTCCCAGCGGGCAGATTACCGTTACAAGCAGAAAAACTATTATCAGCAGTTTAACCAAATCCGAGCGGTGAATCTGGTTTTGGTGAATGGGGCTTGATCGAGCGGCTTCTACAGCGGTACTCATTGTCCTATTTCCGAAGGCGATGCCTTTCGCTTTGATCGGTCCTCCGGTTTGGTATGTTTGACCAGGGAAAGGATTTTACCCCAAATGCTCACCTGCAATTTGCTGTCGGATGTGCCTGGCTTTACAAACTTCACAAGGGAATCAATTTTCCGGTGGAGGTTTTCGATTACAAATTCCCGGACATAAGTATTGGCCGGATTGGCAATAATCGACTCAGGGGTGTCAAGCTGCTCTATCCTTCCTTCGTCCATCACCATTATGCGGTCGGAAAGCGCGAAGGCCTCTTCCTGATCATGGGTAATGTAGATCATTGTGGAGTTAAATTTCTTCTGGATGTGCTTTATCTCATCCCGCAGCAAGAGCCGCGTCGCCACATCCAGCGCAGACATCGGCTCGTCAAAAAGGATGATCTCAGGGTTAAGGGCAAGGGTCCGGGCAATGGCAACCCGCTGCTGCTGTCCGCCAGAAAGCTTATAGGGCTTTTTGTATATATGCTCTGTTAGTCCAACCTGTTCAATGATGTTTTCGGCAATTTCCCTTGATTGGGCTTTAAATTCCCTGTTGAATTTCAGGGCATATTCCACGTTGCCCAAAACGCTCATGTTCTGGAACAATGCATAGTTCTGGAAAACAATGCCCATATTGCGTTTCGAGGCCGGGGCGGCGGTAATGTCAATTCCATCTTTTATAATCCTCCCCGAAGTAGGGGGCAGGAGGCCAATCAGGATTCTCAGAATAGTAGTTTTCCCGCAGCCCGAAGGACCCAGAATTGAGAGAAATTCTCCGTCGATCACTGTGAAGTTTAACCCGTGGAGGATCTCCTGCCGGTTAAAAACCCGCGTGAGATCCTCTATTTCCAGCTTTGCGGCCGCTGCTGCCATCAATACTTCCATTTCTCAAGCAGTCTTTCTTTCAGGGCCAGATCGTAAACGCCATCCATATTGGCATAGTGGATGTTTTTGGGGTAATTGGGAATGTTGATTGTAGTATTCTTCATGATGGGTTCTGGGCAGTAGAGTTCATTGTCGTCTTTTACAAGGCGTGAAATGGTAAATTCGAAAACCTCTTTAACGACGGGCCTGGAGTCCTTGCCCTTTATGAGGCCAAACCCGGTAGTTATATTTGGCGCCCCTTCGGCAAAATAATACAGTTCCAGCGGGATTCCACGGCTGTTGATGGCCTGGACAGCGGTCAGCGTCATGCCAAGCCCGATGGCTACTTCGCCCTGGATGAGCGCGTTAACGGGGCCCGAGCC
>JGI24702J35022_10000908_pt1 | contig 18441 bp, 11 predicted proteins | sample TergutTh196P4_FD_35022 | JGI IMG/M metagenome (IMG submission 35022)
CGTTTTCGCTCTCTTCGTATTTACCCCAGCGGCGGACGTCGAAATAGCGATGGTTTTCGAAAAGAAGTTCCACCATGCGTTCCTGTTCAATCAACTGCTGGACGGTTTCGACGTTAGCAGCTTCTGCTTCGGTCATGCCCGGAAGCCCTGCACGATGTCGTATCTGATTGAAAGCCAAACGGATAGCTTGCGGGTCGCGGGAGAATGTCTGGGATACTTCGTCTACTTCCACCGTATGAGTTTGGGTGAGATTATTGAGCGCTTCGGCATACATCAACAAGATGTCGGCATAACGAATGATCCCGTATGCTTTGGTCATACGCCGGGCGTTGTCGCCATTCCATGCATCCTGTTCATGGATGAACTTTTTGATGATATAACCGGTAGGCGGATAGTTAAGCGGGTCGGTAGAGGTGTTTTTGCCGTTGTTGCCGTCGAAAAGATACGAAATGTCATGTGTCACCGAAGAGGTTGTGGAACCTAACGGCCAGTAACAATTGGTATATCCTATGCTGGCATAAAACCGCATCTCGCGGTTAATGTACATGTTGAAGACATTGGCGTTGAGCTGGTATTCCGAGAAAGATTCTACCTGTGATGAGAACCCTGATTCCGAATAGGGATATTCGGGACTGGAATTATTAATGTTTCGTCCGTCATACATCCTGTAGGCATCCACCACTTTCTGGGTAACCGACATTCCGTTCCATCCCCCGTTTGTATTGGGGAAAGCCATCTGGGTGTTGGCGGTGAGCGTACCACTCTGTCTTCCCCACACAAACTCCGGATTGGTGGCGGCTACCGATTCGCCGGTGAACATATCGGAATAGGATTTGAAATGGTCAATGCCTTCAGCGCCTCCATTTTCCCAGAGTTTATAATAGTCGGGATCGGTTGTCACATTGGTTGGCATCGGTTTCGTGCTTGAATAGGCCTGTACTACATGCAGTTTATAAGACCCCATGTCCATGACCCTTTTGGCAGCGGCGGCAGCTAACGCCCAACGACGCTCGTCATATGTCTGTGATACATACTGTACGCCGTCAGTTTTGCGTCTCCACGAACCGAAAACCGACCGTGCAGCCGCTCCGCCGTTATACAGCGGACTGGCATGATACAGACGCAGTCGTGCAATCAACCCGTAGGCAGCGCCTTTGGTAGGTCGGCCAAAATTCATGATTGGAACGGAAGCATCCAAATACTTGGAAGCCTCTTCCAATTCGGAGCAAATATATTCTACTGCCTCGTCGTAGGTGCAACGCCCCCGATTATAAAAATCTAACTGCTCGTTGTTTTCTATCACATCATCGCCCACCAGAACCGGAGGTCCCTGATTCAACAGTATGTTATAGTAGGCATAAGCCCGCATAAATTTGGCGTTGCCGATAATTTTAAACTTCTCGACAGTAGTCATGTCCTGCGCTTCATCAATACGGCTCAGCAGGGTATTGCACTTGCGAATCACCACGTACATACTGGGCCAGATATTGAGCGAACCCATCCATGCAGCCGATAATTCGTTCAATACAAATGCCATTCCATTGTAGCCGTGTTGTGTCCCCATAGCGGTGAACGCCTCGTCGGTCGCTAACGGACCGGGCGTATAGGAGTTTTGCATCAGCGAACCCTCGTCGGTAAACCAATTGGGTATAGCCCACAGGTAGGCTTCCACATAACGCTTTTCAGCAAATACGGAATCCATTTTCAACTCGTCGCTGAAATAATTATCTATACTCAGAAAATCCTTGCATGAACTGAACAAGAACATCAGGAGTAACAAAATATGAATTATTTTTTTCATTTTCTTCTAAATTAAATTATTACACTACATGTTGATATACACCTGCAAGGTATAGGTGGCAGGAATCGGGTATACATTTCCGTTAAACTTAGCTTGTTCAGGGTCAAATATTTTTATTTTGTCCCACACATACAGGTCTCTCCCGATAAGTTGTAAATCAATGGACGAAATTTTTATTTTCCTCAGCATCTGACTTCTGAGATTGTAATTGAGCGTGATTTCCTGCAAGCGGAGGTAACGTGAATTACTTTTGTAGAAATCGGATAATTGGGTATTGTTGTTGTTGCGTCCGTAATACAGTCGCGGGAAGCGTGCATTCGGGTTCTCTGCCAGCGACGGGTTTATTCCGTGTTCTAAGGCGTAATCCATCGGAATCCACCGGTTTTTCGGACTGTTGGCTAACGTCAGTATATTACCATACAGGCCGTTGTTAAACGGCAGATAACCATTTCCGTTATTCGATACCCGCGGATTATATTCTCCCGGATCGGTATAACCTACATGGAAAACATCCGTTTTACCTGTGCCTTTAAACATAACGCCCAAGGTGAATTGTTTGTACCGGTATTCACCGCCGAAGCCATACATCAGAATAGGGATGGGGGTGAATCCTATCGGCACAATGTCGTCGGTGTCGATTCGTCCGTCGCCGTTGACATCACGATACTTGATGTCGCCGGGCATCACCGGGCCAAATGTCTGAATCGGGCTTGTTTCAATATCGTGATCATCCTTAAAAAGCCCTAAAGACTGGTATCCCCTGACAGCGTGTAATGGATATCCACCCAATTCCTGGTACGGATATTTCGGGTTGGCTTCTTCCCAATCTACCACACTATTCTTGGAGAAAGTATAATTACCTCTGAAAGTGAAACTCATGTTGTTATTCAAATCGTGCATATAACTTATATTACCGTCCGATCCGTAACTTCTCATTTTACCTACATTACCGTATGGCATAGTCACCAAGCCCGCATATTGGGGCACCTGTACGCGTTCCATGAATATACCATCGCGTATATCGTTAAAGAAATCTACTACGAACTGCAGGTGGTGTCGCAGGAAACCTCCTTCAATACCCAAGTCGGCTTTAGTAGCCCTTTCCCATTCGAGATTGTCGGCTCCGATCGTAGATTCCGTGACGCCAATTACTGCTGCAGAACCCCATGGATACCAATCTAAAGAGCCGTTTGCAGGGTTAATATTGGACATAGTGGTCAGATAGGGGAAACGGCGGTTGGAAATACGGTCGTTACCCACAGTTCCGTAAGAGCCTCTGATTTTTAAAAGATTCATCCATGTCATGTTTTCCTGTACAAATTCATAACCCGACAGTACCCAACCTAATGCTATGGAGGGGAAAAAACCATACTGACGTCCCGGCTGGAAATTTTCCGATCCGCTGAAACCAAAGTTGAAGTCAATATTATAGGTATCCTTATATCCGTAGGTTACCCTGCCCGATACGCTTTGATACCTTTTCGGAATAGCGCTAAGATTGGAATATCCCTCGCTCGATTTTTTCTCGTCGCTGAGGTAATAATAAACCAATCCGCCCACACGGTGGTCATCTTTTATCACCTTTTCATAACTCAGCGTGGTTTCAAAATGGTACTTACGATACTGGTCGGCGCTGCGACCATACATAATATTCACTTCCGGCACTCTGAGAATCGTGATTAAATCGCCCCTGGTATCACGGTCAACAGCCTGATAAAGGGGTGGTTGTAAAAGACGTTGTTCGTTAAAAATACTGTAGACGTCGTATGCTCCCTGCATTCTGAGTTTTAACCCGGGAACAAGAGCTGAAAAATCCTGATTCAACGCCATCGTGGCTTTCCCTTTATATTCCTGGTCTGACCGCCTGCCCATGTGGTTGATTAACACGGTAGGCGATGTCTGGTTGCCTTGACCTACAGCGGGATATTGCCCGTTAGAATACCTTGTAGGCAGTAACAGCGGATTTAGTTGCGCCTGCGCCTCCCAAATTCTGTCCGTATTGGCCACACCCGGATTGTTTTGAATCGACAGGAATCCGTCAGAGCCGAAATAAAGCGTGGTTGAAGGCGACAGTTCAAGGTCTAAGTTAAGGCGGTAATTGTAAGTATTGTAACCTACATTTGAGGAATATACATTGTTTTTCTGATAATTATAAGCGGCTGTTTCCTGGCTTCCGCCTAAGCTGACAAAATATTTCGCTACCTGTGCTCCGCCATTCGCACTCACATAATAGTTTTGTTTCCACGAATTACGCCGCAGGATTTCATCCTGCCAACTGACGTCAGGATACAGGTCAAGGTCGGACCCATCCCGCATGATGTCTAATTCCACCGGACTATACAGGGGGAGTTCGTTACGTACCATCATGGCTTCATTGACTAAATTGGCATAGTCATAGGCGCGCAGGTATTTTGGAACACGGGTCAGGTGTGACAGTGTGACGCTGGCGCGGCCAGTGATCGTCAATTTACCTGTTTGGCCTCTTTTAGTTGTGATCAATACGACGCCATTAGCGCCCCGCACGCCATACACGGCGGTTGCCGAGGCGTCTTTCAACACCGAGAAACTTTCGATGTCGGCAGGGTCAATGCTGTTGAGATCACCTTCCAAACCGTCTATCAGTATTAAGGCGCTGGAATTGGCTCCAAAGGTACCAATACCCCGAATCCAAAATTCGGAAATGTTTTTCCCCGGTTCACCGCTGGTTTGCAGTGATATAACGCCTGCAACACGTCCGCCCAAAAGGTTGGCGACCGAAGCTACCGGCACCTGCAGGTCCTTAGCAGCTACGGAAGAAATGGCAGCCACAGATGATATCCTGCGCGTCGTTTGTCCCAAAGCGGTAACAACTACTTCTTCCAATTCCTTTGCAGCGACCGTAAACCGGATTTCCAGGTTTTGCTTTTCTTCCGTCACCAAGTATTCTACATTTTCGAAACCTATGTAAGAAAATACAATCATCTCGCCACGTGCCGCTCTGATGGTAAATTCACCGTTGAGGCCGGAGCTTGTACCCACCGATACTTTGTTTTTCAAGTAGATAGTGACTCCCGGCAGCGTTTCTCCGTTCTCATCATACACTGTTCCTTTGATGGTATAAGTCTGCTGTTGTGCTGAAAGTGTAAAAACCGTAAACAATAACATCCACAACATACAGACAATATGCCGTGTACCATTTGTATTTTTCATTCTCTTCATTTGGTATATGTTAGGCGTTATACACTAATTAACCGACAGTTTTCTAATACGTGAATTGCCGGCATCGGCCACATATACCGAACCGTCCGGAGCTATGGCTATACCTCTCGGATTATAGAAGAGCGCTTCATCGCGGGTACCGTCTTTCCATCCGCTCGTACCCGGTATGCCTAAGACGGTTTCTACCTGATTTTCAGGCGTAATCCTCCGGATGCAGTGATTGTCATAATCGGCGACGTATATAAATCCATCCTGGTCGCAGTAAATCTGTCCTATCTGTCCGAACTGCGCAATGGCTAAGGGTCCGTCGCGATGTCCTCCGCCTGTCGAGGGACTGCTGACCCTTTGCATAGTAGCTTCTACGGCGGCTCTCGCTGCAACAGGGTCGGAGGCTTCCAAGTCATTACCGGCTGATACATCTACGGTTATGATACTTCTGGAATAGGGTCCGGCGTTCCCCCAGAAAGAGATATACAGGATATTGGGTTCGCCCGGGCGGAATGTTAATCCGTAACTGTCGCCCTGTTCGGATGTTGCAATGATGTATGCTTCGTAAGTGATTTGGTTGATTCTTACGATAGGTCCATGATACCAACGTACATAGAGATACCCATCCGTTGGATTCACTACCATACAATGTTTCCATCCGGCTGTGGCCGGTTGGCCGTTTGTGAATTTCATCTCTCTTTGCCTTGGCGCCCAATATTCGTCGGGGTTGGCGGTAATAAAAGCGCCAATGGTTTGTTCGATAGCCACTGACATAATGCCTGTTACAGGGTCACAACAGGGGATATTGGTTTCTCCACGCGTAGTCGACAGGCGTGTGAAAATGTTCTCCTCTTCATTGAGGCGGCATAAATAACAATTATCACGATTGTCGTCGTGGCGCCAGTTAGAAATAAAAACATTACCCTGATTGTCGCAACAGATGTATCGCGGTTGGAGGATAGCGCTGGCTAACGGTCCTTCCTGAAACCCTACCTGGTCGCCATTGCCGGCAACGGTGGTTACCGTAATCGATTCTTCGTATTGGAAGATGTCGTTAAAGATCAATGAATCTTTGTCATTAATGACCATCGAAATCACACATTCATCACCCGGTAATCTTGGCGCCATGACATACATGCGTTCCGTCGTTCCTCCGATAACGGGGGCGCGACGTTGGTTGAAATATACCCTTACCTGTTCGGGATCGGTAGGAAGATTTGTTCCGGTGAGCATCACCTTTTCCTTGAATTTACCCTCATTAGGATAAAAATTGTTCAGTGTGGTAGGTTTGTTAGGGTCATACGTTTTTTCCCCTTCAGCGCTTTCTCCACACGAAAACATCAGAACTGCCCATGTGCACACAAAGGCTCCGATTACTGCTTTTCGAAGGTGTTTTAAAAATTTTACGCTTCGTTTTTTGATAAAAAAGTCCATAAAAAATAGTTTTTAGGTTACTACTGTTAAAAAATTTGAAAGACAAATAATAAAAATTATAACGTGCGGATTATAAACCCGCCCGAACGGAGTGTTACAAGTTATTTGCAAACACTATATATAAATTTCTTCTTCTCCCATAGGCGTCAACATTTTTAAGTATTTTTTCATAGTTATTAAATATTGGGTCTGCTCCGATCTCTCCCAAAAAATCATTATACTGCCCTCACAAGGTTTGTGGATGGGATATTTAACAAAAATCTTCTCAGAGTAGGCTCAATAATTGCCGCAAATATAAATATTTTTTTTAAATAAAAAAAAAATTTTAGGAGATTGGGGGAGGCTTTTTATAAAAGGGTAGAGGAACTACTTCGGCTGCGACGCGACGACCGCGTATGTCGATTTCTACTTGCGTACCAATTTCGACACTGTCGATGTTCACAAGCGCCATGGCGACAGGAACTTTTAAGTACGGAGCGTGTGTCCCGGATGTAGTATGTCCGATAAGCGTATTGTCAAGGTACACATCCTGTTGTTCACGGGCGATGCCGCGTCCCGTAATTTTTAGTCCGATACGTTTTAGGGCAGGGACGCCTTTTTCTTCAAGGGCTTTCTTCCCGATAAAGTCTTCTTTCTTCATCTTCACGGCAAAGTTCAGTCCTGTTTCCAGAGGGGATATTTGTTCGTCCATTTCGTGTCCGTACAACGGCATGGCTGCTTCGAGGCGAAGTGTATCGCGTGCGCCCAGTCCGCAAGGGATCAGGCCTCTGTCTTTACCTTTTTCGAGCAGTAAATTCCAAAGGTACGGAGCGTCTTCATTTGGCAAATATAGCTCGTAGCCGGCTTCTCCGGTATAGCCTGTTTGCGAAATAAGACATTCTTTACCGCCAATCATCACATCCTTCAGGAAAGTGTAATACTTGGCAGGCAGCTTGTTTTCGGGAATGAGTTGTAGCAGTATATCTTTAGCTGAAGGTCCCTGTAAGGCAAGTTGAGCTATACTGTCGGAAATATCTTCTACAATGACTTCTCCGGAGGCGTGCGCACGCATCCAAGCATAGTCTTTATGCCGGTTTGATGCGTTTACTACCACCCAGTACATTTCCTCATTGATACGGTAGACTATCAAATCGTCCACGCATCCTCCCTGTTCGTTACACATCAAGCTGTAGCGCACCTGTCCGTCGACCATTGACGTAAAGTCGTTTGTAAGCAACCGGTTCAGGTTCTGCAGCGCATCTTTTCCGGAGAAGACGATTTCGCCCATGTGCGACACGTCAAAAAGTCCGGCTGCTGTGCGTACGGCATTATGTTCGGTAATTATTCCGGTGGGGTATTGCACCGGCAGTAAATATCCTGCAAAAGGAACAATCGTTCCTCCGCTTGCCACATGGCAGTCATACAAGGGTGTTTTTTGTTCCATATTTATTAAAATTCTATGATGTAGGATGCTTTGGGGTCTTTACTTTCCGGATTCGCCTCTTTTTGTTCTTCCGTTTTGACGGAGACTTTTGCCGGTTTACGTATTTTCGCTATTTCTTTCGGGTCACGGTTGAAGGCAGGATGTTTTTCGAGAAAATTAATGAACTCATCATTATCCATTTCATCCGTTGTCAGTATGACAATATTGTCCTTTGATACCCTGCTTATGACGCTATTCACATTAATAGTCACGCCATAAACTTCTTCTACACGCGTAATTTGTTCTTTTTTTCTGAGAGCCGCTTCCTGTTGCTGCCGAATGGTTTCTTCATCTTTCCATTTTTCAATCTCAGTTTCGATTTCAGGAATAGCCTTATTACCGAATCCGGTTGCAATAATTGTAAACTTCACTTCCTGTCCTTCTTCTAAGGATTCATCCGGACCAAATCCCCAGATCATTTGGATATGAGGATCGAAACGTGCCATAAAAGTATGAATGGATTGTTCTAATTCTTCTACTTTTAATTTTGATTTTTTCTTAAAAGAAAGAAATAGGAGTACCCGTTTAGCATTATAGATGTCGTTATTATTCAACAAAGGCGAATCGAGCGCTTCCCGTATTGCTATGTCGAGTCTGTTTTCGCCTTGTCCGAATCCGTAGCTAACAAGCGCCACGCCGCTATCTTTCATCGTCGAGGTGACGTCGTTAAAGTCGCGATTGATGGTGCCTCTCAGGGTAATGATCTCTGCTATGCTTTTCACGGCCATAGCCAACACTTCATTGGGTTTTTTAAAGGCCTCTTCCAGATCGAAATCGGGATAAAACTTCTTTAGAAGTTCGTTATTAATGACAATTAAAGCATCCACATTTTTACTCAATTCTTCTACCGCGTCGAGCGCCTGAATAATACGTGGTATTTTCTCGAAAAGAAATGGAATAGTAACGATTCCAACCGTTAATATCCCTTTGTTTTTAGCCATTTTAGCTATCAGAGGCGCTGCTCCGGAGCCGGTGCCGCCGCCCATACCTGAGGCTATAAAGACCATTCGGGTGCCGTCAGTCAGTAATTTTTCAACTTCGGCTGCGCTTTTCTCAAATTCCTGTTTGGCTTTATCGGGGTTTCCTCCGGCGCCTAATCCGGCTCCAAGCGTTACTTTTACCGGCACATTCACGCCCTCGAACGACTGTGCATCTGTATTGCAGACAGCAAAATTAACCCCATGAATGCCGGCGTTATACATGTAATCCACCGAATTTACACCGCCGCCTCCTACTCCGATGACTTTGATTATTTTAGCCGAATCCTTCGAAATATTCCAATTCAAACTCACATTTGTATCCATATCATTTGTTTTATTGTCATTTAACCCTTCTTTTGTATTCATATCATTATTCTTCTCCAAATAAATCAAATATACCTCCAATTTTCTCTTTTATACTTTTTCGGTTTTTTTTAGGCCCTTCTCGCGATGCTCCTTTTGGGGGATTATCGGGTTTTTCTACCTCTACAACAAAAGTTGCCGGATTGTTATTGTCCGGTAAAATCACCGAGTCCTCAACCTCTTTACTTGAGACGCATGATTCCGTTCCTTGCAGCATAAGGCTGATAGCCATCATATATAACGGGTTGCCAAGCATTTCGTCCGATCCTTCCACCAATCCTATTTGTATAGGAGAAATCCGTACTTTCACCCTGCACTTTTCTTCAAGGAGTTCAGGTAAATTTGTCAGGTCGGTTCCTCTTCCCGCCAGTACAATGCCTGCTCCTAACTGTTGTAGTTTGATCACATCACAGATTCGTGCGTGTACATTTTCGATAATTTCCTTTGCACGTCCTTCTATGATCATATTCAATTCACTCAGTTTTATTTCGAGGTCGCCGCCTTCCATTTCTATGCGGATAAGTTTGTTCTCGTCTTCATTGTGCAGGATAGCGCTTCCTTCTTTTTTCTTCAGTTTCTCCGCGTCTTCTTTTGTCAGTTGCAAAGATGTAATATCGCGGGTTATCAGTTTCCCCCCTAACGGAATGACAAAAAGATGTTGTAAGTCGCCATCTTTGAAAATCGTAACCGATGTTACTCCTGCACCGAAATCGACTAAGGCGCAGCCTAATTCTTTATCTCTCGGGCTAAGTACGGCGTTGGCCAGCGCTAAAGGCGCGACTATCATTCCGGCTAACGATTTTCCCCGAATGGCCTCAATGCTTTTTGTGATACGATGACGAATCGAAGAACGTCCGACGACTAATTTATAGTATGCTTCAAACCTGTTGCCTAATACTCCGACCGGCTTTGCACATTTCTGTCCATCCATATAATAGACAGTATGCGCCAGACCGAGCACGTCCTTCAAATCGGGTTTATATTTAACGCATTTTTCTTTCAGGGCGGCGATATCGTCTTCCGTAACAGATACGCCATCCATTATATCCATCGCTTCAATATGGTCAATGGTATGAAGCGACTGACCGCCTACTCCAATATAAACCTTATCAATGAAAGCGCCCTTCAGATTTCTTTCGAGTTTCGTTAAAAGATTAGCGATATGTGTTGCCGTCTCATCGCTGTCGTAAATGATACCCCGATGAATACATGTATCCGTTTCAACGGATTCATACGATATAATGGAAAATTTCCCATCTGTTTTCTTCTCACCGACAATCCCCGTGATGTGGGATGTCCCTAAATCTATTGCTACAATATAGTTCGACATGGCTCTGTATTTTTACTTTTTTGTACATACTATCTGATTCTTATATTTCAAATTAATAACGCTGTATTTCTCCCATCCCATCTTGGGGATCACCTGTTCGTAGAACTTGCGTAAATTTCTCAGTTTTTTCTCGAAATCATCCAAGCTCCCCAGTAGTATCCGGTGACTCCCCACACGGGGTACCAATTCGACGTCCTTTGCCGACCTGACATATATCTGAGTAATCTGGTCGTTCCAGAACGCATCGTTCTGCAAAAATAGTGCAAATTTATATAATTCGGAAACTGCAAACGATTTTTCTATATTTCCGCTTGCTACCGGCACAAACATAGCCTGTCCTAACTGCGATGGCATCGTCTGTCCCGTTTTGTCTACATAATAGCTTCCGCTTGCGCTAAATACGTGTAATACAGGCATTCGCTGCAATATTTTAATTGATACCCGACCTGATATCGACTGTACAACCTCGACCGATTCGATGATCTCATTCTTCAATAACGCTTCTTCTATCTGATACGTATTTATTTCGTTGCTTTTTTTATTTAAAGGAAAAAGTTTCGCTTTTGTCAGATAGGCGACAATTTCTTTTTCAGTTAGAAAATATTTTTCCAAACTGTCGGCAATCACTATTTCTACTTTTTCACACAGCGTTTCGTTTGGCTTTTTGTCCGTAAAGTAATAAATCGAGGCGCTTAGATAAGCTATAAGTAATAAAGCTAAGATGATGTATAGTATTTTTTTCATACAAAAATAATTTAATTAGAAATTAGGGGATTTCCACCTACGGGTGCCTGAAAACCGGAAACCGGAAACCGGAAACTTTTTTCAACTAACATCAACCGTATGGGTTCGACGAAACGGTCAATATCGCCGGCTCCAAATGTCACAAGCACATCTATATCTTCTTTTTCAAGTATCTCCATCAATTCCTCTTTTTTGCATAGCGTCTTGTCGTGCAGGGTTGCCTTATCAAAAATAATTCCGGATGATATGCCCTCTATCGGTTCCTCTCGCGCAGGATAGATATCCAATAAAATAAGCCTGTCTAACAAAGAAAGCGCCGAGGCGAACCCTTCCGCAAAATCTCTTGTCCGGGTATATAAGTGTGGTTGAAAGATGCCTGTTACCTTACGTCCGGGGTACAGTTCCTTCACCGACAGGATACTGCTTTGTAATTCTTGCGGATGATGCGCATAATCGTCTATATAAATCACCCTGTCATTTTTCACTTGGAAATCAAACCGGCGTAGTACGCCTTTGTATGATTTCATTGCTGCTCGTATCGCGTTGGGTGTGACGCCGTTCAGCAACGCCAAAGCCATTGCCGCAATACCGTTCTCTATATTTGTACGGACAGGAACCCCTAATTGTACATCGGGAATAATAAAAGGGGTGAAGGGTTGATGGGATGAAGGGGGAAGGGGTACATCGTCATTGCCGGTTTGCGCAAAACCCGACGCTACAAAATCGAAAATAATCTCCCCGTTACCGACACGAATATTTTCAGCATGAAAATCAGCTGATTCGTCGGAAGCCGAATAAGTAAATAGTCGCACCTCCGGCTGTAAAGCAGGTGTTAGTTCGATTCCTTTCTTCATTATCAAAGCGCCTCCGGGACGTATCAGTGAGGTAAACTTTTCAAAGCTCTTGCGATAAGCCTGCATATCGCCATAAATATCCAAATGGTCGGGATCGGCAGAGGTAATGACAGCCATGTATGGTGTCAGGGCATGGAACGAACGGTCGTATTCATCAGCTTCAACCACAACTAAATCACTGTGTTCCGAGAGCATCAGGTTGCTGTCACAGTTTTTGAGGATTCCTCCCAGAAAGGCATTACAATCAACCAGTGATTGTTTGAGCAGATGAGCCGTCATGGATGAAGTCGTCGTCTTTCCGTGCGTGCCTGCTACGCATAAACTGCGCGAAGAAGCAGTGATCAAACCAAGCGCTTGAGAACGTTTCAATATTGTAAACCCTTGTTCGCGGAAGAAGATAAGTTCTAAGTGTGATGACGGAACAGCAGGCGTATATATGACAAATGTTTTATTTTTATCTAAAAAATCATTCGGTATCTGTGATACATCCTCCGTAAAATGAATCACGACGCCTTCATCCATTAGTTGGCCTGTAAGCGGGGTAGGAGTGCGGTCGTAACCGGCTACTAACTTTCCTTTTGCCCGGAAATACCGAATGAGCGCGCTCATCCCGATGCCCCCGGCGCCAATAAAATATACAGATGTGATTTCATTCATTGTCATGCCTGTTTATGCGCTATTATTTATTAAAAACTTCGTTCTGACATCCTAACGATGATACCTTCTTCATGATGTTAAAAACTTCGTCAACAATTCGCTTAGCGCTGTTATGTTGTGCAAAAAGAGCAATGTTCTCACTTAACGTGCGAAACCGCTCTTTGTTTTTCAGTAATTCGATCGCTGTCGGTACCAATTGTTCTTCCGCTTCTCTGTCGGCGATAAGCACGGCAGCATTATTATCCGATAGTGTGCGTGCATTTTTTGTTTGATGGTCTTCTGCTACATTCGGTGACGGAATTAAAATGGCTGCTTTCTTCAAAAGACAAAGCTCCGATAAGGTGCCTGCTCCGGCGCGTGACACCACTAAATCGGCCACAGTATAAGCATAATCCATTCGGGTTATAAAGTCAGCACGCCAAACCCCCTTACATGCGCCGTTTTTCAGTTCATCCGATTCGCAATTGTTAAACATGCGTCCTGTCTGCCAAATAACCTGTACACCTTTGTCTATCAAAGTATTCAGTCCTTTCAGTATACTGTCATTTATTGTACGCGCTCCTAAGCTTCCACCGAGAATCAACAAGACCGGTTTATCGTTTTCCAAGTTAAAATAATTGATTGCCAACTTATTGATTTCCGCATGAAAAGCTCCTTGTCTTTCAGATAACAATTCCAACTCTTTACGTACCGGATTCCCTGTTAACACGATACGGTCTTTGGGGAAATACTTATCCATTCCCTTGTATGCCACACATATTTTTGCGGCGCGTTTTCCAAGTAACTTATTAGTAAGTCCGGCATAAGAGTTTTGTTCCTGAATCAAAACAGGGATATGGAGCGACGAAGCCATCCACAAAGTAGGTCCGCTTGCATATCCCCCTACACCTATAACGATATCGGGCATAAAATCACGTATTATTTTCTTAGCTATCCGAAGACTTTTAATTAACCGAGTTATTACTTTGATGTTTTTCAACAGATTTTTACGATTAAAACCGGTCACCGGTAGTCCGATAATCCGGTAGCCGGCAGTCGGCACACGTTCCATCTCCATACGGTTTTCGGCGCCGACAAACAGAATATCCGTCTCTGGGAAACGATTTTTTAGCTCGTTTGCAATTGACAGTGCAGGAAATAGATGACCTCCCGTTCCGCCTCCGCTAATTATGATTTTATACGCTCTCACTTGACAATGAACAATGAACAATGAACAATGAACAATTAATGCTTTGTATTATTTTCGGATTCATAATCTTGAATATCAAATATATAAGCATCTTCGGCTTCCTCTTCTTCTCCTTCTTCTCCGTCTCCTCCTTCTCTATCTTCTCTATCTTCTCCTTCTTCTCTGTCTTCCCCGCTTTTCCCATTTTCCTCGCTTTTCCCATCTTCCTCGCTTTCTTCCTCCTCTTCTTCTGCCCCCATTCCTGCCCCGAAACGGCTAACACTGAGAATGATGCCGAAATAAAAGCAGGTTAGCATCGTTGAGGTGCCTCCACGGCTGATCAGCGGCAGAGGCTGTCCGGTGACAGGTATCAAGTTTACAGCTACAGCCATGTTGATAAAGGCCTGTATAACTATCAACAAGCCGCAACCAAGCGCCAGATACTTTGGAAAGAGTTTTTCACATCGTCGCGCAATTATGGCTACACGGAACATTAAAATGATATACAGCATCATTACGCCTATACCTCCAATGACAAGTCCCATCTCTTCGATGATAATCGCATAGATAAAATCGGAATAGGCTTGAGGTAAAAAGTCGCGTTGTAAGCTTCGTCCCGGCAGTTTTCCTGTGACGCCACCGCGGGCAATCGCTATCTTGGCATGGTTAACCTGAAAGTTGTCGTCATTGATAACATATTTATTTTCGGTTTTATCGCTGTCAAAAAAATCATCAACGCGTTCTTTCCATGTCCAAAAACGTTTGGGAAATTGGTTTTTTGCAAATTCGTCGGGTGTATAATGTAAAACAGAGAATATAACGCCACCAAACGCCACTATTAAAACTAATAAAAAAAACATTTTTTTTAATGGCGCCTGACCGACAAACATCATCAGAAGACAAACCACAAACAAGAGAAAAGATGTGGAAAAATTTTCGGGAAGGATCAGGGCGCATGTAATACTCACTCCAACCAATACAATCCAAAAGGTCTTGTTTGGCGAAAAACGTTCCTGTTTGCTCAACATGAATGCTACAAAAACAATACAAGCCATTTTCCCAAATTCCGACGGTTGAAATTGAATGCCAAAAATAGAAATCCAACGATATGCTTCATTTATTTTAAGACCAAGAATCGGCGTGATCGCTAACATGGCGATAGAAACCGGAAGCAGTAGAATAGCAATAGCATAGTATTTACTTGGAATATGATGCAAAACAAGTACAGCGGCAAAACCCATCAAAAGAAAGGTCGCATGTCGGACAATCGGTGTATAAAAATGTGGGTTCTTATAAGCCAGCGTGCTTGTCGCACTATATACTTCGACCAACGACACGAGGCATAAAAGCATAAAAATGATCCAAATAGAACGGTCTCCTCTGAAAAGTTTGTTTATTAATCCCATCTTTTTTTTAATTACGAATTACGAATTACGAATTACGAAACGACTGAAAACTGAAAACTGAAAACTGAAAACTGAAAACTGAAAAACTGAAAACTGAAAACTGAAAAACTGAAAAACTGAAAACTGAAAACTGAAAACTGAAAACTATAAATTCCGCACACATTGCTTAAACTGATCGCCGCGGTCTTCATAATTGGTGAACAGATCGAAACTGGCGCAGCAGGGTGACAACAAGACCGTATCTCCTTTCCTTGCCAAGCGATAAGCCTTACTGACTGCCTCTTCCATCGAGCGTGCATCCTCAATCCGAGACACCTTACCATCAAAAAAATCATGCAATTTGATGTTATCGACACCAAGAAAAATTAACGAATGAACTTTCTTTCTTACAAGTTGTTCGATTTCGGAATAATCATTGCCTTTGTCTGTACCCCCCAGAATGAGTACAATCGGCGTAGGGATGCATTGCAAGGCATACCAGCACGAATTAACATTTGTCGCTTTCGAATCGTTGATATAATCAACGCCTCTTACACGTGTTACCATTTCCAACCGATGCTCCACACCGTAGAAATCGGTCAACGAGGCGCGAATTTTTTCATCGCGTATATCTGTAACTTTAGCTGCTATACCCGAAGCTAATGAATTGTACAAATTGTGTGTTCCTTTCAAGGATAATAAATCTCTATCCATAGTAAATGTTCCTTTTAATGTTTCCAAAATAATATTTTGTTCATGCACATACCCTCTTACGCCCGGCGTATAATTCTCTGAAAACGGATAAACCGTCGCCTGTGGTTTGAATTTTTCAATGCCTTGCCGTATCGCCGGATCATCGTTCCAAAAAATAAATGCGTCGTCAATTGTCTGATTCCGGATAATACGAAATTTCGAATCTATATATTCCTGAAAATCAAAATGATAACGGTCTAAATGATCAGGCGTGATGTTCAGCATGACTGCTATATCCGCCTTAAAATCATACATATTATCTAATTGAAAACTACTCAGCTCAATCACATAATAGTCGTGTGGACTTTCGGCTACCTGCAGCGCGAGGCTGGCGCCCACGTTGCCGGCTAAACCGGTATCAAGCCCTGCGTTTTTTAAAATATGGTAAATAAGCATTGTAGTCGTTGTTTTCCCGTTGCTTCCGGTTATACAAATCATCTTTGAGTTGGTATACCGACCTGTAAACTCTATCTCCGAAATCACGGGAATATTTTTTTCGAAAATCTTTCGCATAACCGGCGTATTATCGGGTATACCCGGACTTTTAATGACCTCGTCTCCGGTCAAAATCTTTTCGTTTGTATGCGATCCTTCTTCCCACGCTATTTGATGGTCGTTTAGTATTTTTTTATATTCGGGCCGGATGAGAGAAATATCGGATACGAAGACATCAAACCCTTCTTTCTTAGCTAATACGGCAGCGCCTGCTCCGCTTTCGCCCGCCCCTAATATGACGATCTTTCTACTCATGGTTTATCTCATTTTCAGGGTGACAATGGTGATAACCGCCAGAATAATCGCCACAAGCCAGAAGCGCACGACAAGCTTCGATTCGGGTACAATGTTAAGCGGACGTTGAATAAGCGCATCAATACCTGCGTTTCCGGCTTTTTGAAAATGATGATGCAACGGCGCCATCTTGAAAATACGCCGTCCTGTGCCGTATTTTTTCCTTGTATATTTAAAATAAGCTACCTGCAACATGACGGAAAGGTTCTCTACCAGAAACACACCGCACAATATAGGGATTAGCAGTTCTTTTCGGATAACAATGGCGAAAACAGCAATGATACCTCCTAATGTAAGACTCCCCGTATCACCCATGAATACCTGCGCCGGAAACGAGTTATACCACAGGAACCCTATGGTAGCGCCAATGAATGCCGCCGCAAAGATAACAAGCTCTTCAGCACCGGGTAAAAACATGATATTCAAGAAGGTAGCAAATTGAATATGCGATGACATATAGGCAAGTATGCCCAATGCAACCCCCATGATAGCCGAGCTGCCTGCGGCAAGTCCGTCGAGACCGTCTGTCAGATTAGACCCGTTAGACACAGCGGTGACGATAAAAATAACTACCAAAATAAAAAATAACCACGTCACTTCCTCCTTCCAATTGCCTGCCCACGAAGCCAGCCAGGCATAATCAAAATTGTTATTTTTAATAAATGGTATGGTGGTCTTTGTCGATTTGGTTTCCGAAGGATGATATTGCACATCTTCAACCACATTGTGTTGATTCATGACTTCCACATTCTCATGAATAACGACTTCAGGACTAAGGTATAAGGTCATGCCAACAATCAGTCCAAGCCCTATCTGCGCTACGATTTTAAACTTACCATGCAGACCTTCCTTTTCTTTTTTAAACACTTTAATATAATCATCTGTAAATCCCAGCATTCCTAACCAGCAGGTTGTGATAAGCATCAGAATGATATAGATATTATTGAGACGGGCAAAAAGCAATACGGGAATCAGGATCGCAATGATGATAATAATACCGCCCATAGTGGGCGTGCCTTTTTTATTTATCTGCCCTTCCAGTCCTAAGTTTCGCACCGATTCGCCTATCTGCAGTAATTGCAGTTTGTTAATAATCCTACGCCCGATTGTGGTAGAGATAAACAAGGCAAAAACTATAGCCATCCCCGAACGAAACGAGATGTACTTAAACATACCGGCGCCGGGTATATCAATCGAATCTAAAAAGGTAAATAAGTCGTATAGCATATAGTTTTCAGTTTTCAGTTTTCAGTTTTCAGTTTTCAGTTTTCAGTTTTCAGTTTCCCCCCGTCATTGTGCCCCCTGTCATTGCGTGCTTTTCTTTCCCCGTCATTGCGAGCTTGCGAAGCAATCAAGGTACACCAACCTGATTCCGGATTGCTTCGTGCCTCGCAATGAGGATATGGTTTTCAGTTTTGAAAATCATTGTTCCGAAAGATTAAAAATTTCACAAATAATTTCTTTATCGTCAAACGGATATTTCACCCCGTTGATTTCCTGATAATTCTCATGTCCCTTACCGGCAATAAGTATTA
>JGI24702J35022_10000909_pt1 | contig 18428 bp, 19 predicted proteins | sample TergutTh196P4_FD_35022 | JGI IMG/M metagenome (IMG submission 35022)
CCGTCCCGCACGAAAGCGGGCGACACATGCCGGGATTCGGTCGGCCAGATCACGTCCTTGAGCCAGCGTTCGAGCGGCAGATCGTCGGAGATGCCGCGCATCAGGTTCATGGCGGCGTGGGCATGCAGGTTGACCAGCCCCGGAATCAGGGCGTGCGCAGGCAATTCGTACTCGTCTGTGGACTGGTAACGTGCGCGGGCTTCGCGCTGAGGCAGAATATCGACGATCAGCCCGTCATGGACTGCGATGCTGTGCAGTTCGCGCGTGACGTTGTTGGGAACGACCGGAATCAGCCAGCGAGGATGGATGAGAAGATCGACTGCGGTACTCAAGCATGGCCTCCTTGTGGACGCAGGGAATGCGGGAGAAAGCGTCATTGTGAGCGAAGCGAGGCAATCCAGCCGGTTTTTGCGCGGATTGCTTCGTCGCTACGCTCCTCGCAATGACGGCCGCCAGTGTAGCCTCAGGTTGAGGCGCTACCGAATTTCAAACCGGGACACTACCCGATTTTCCGTGTTTTTCGTAGATGCCCGCAATCGTGACGGAATGCGCGGCTACCGGAATTTTCATGCCGCGCCCGCCGTGTTCCGGCAAGACAATGGCAAGAAATTGAGGCAATAGGCAATGGAACAGTTACCCGGAATAATCGGCGGCTATCGAATCGTGCGTGAGGTCGGACGCGGCGCAACAGCGACCGTCTATGAGGCCAGACATCCGAGCTTTTCCGAGCCGGTTGCGCTCAAGCTCATCCGTTTCGGCGACGACAGCAGTGATGGAGCCAAGCTGAACCGCCGCCTGCTCAAGCTGCTGCGGGCCGAGGAAGCGGTGGCGCTACGGCTGAATCATCCCAATATCATCAAGATTCACAAGGTAGTGGTCGAGCCTGAACAGGCATACGTGATCATGGAGTATTTTCCGGGCACGACCCTGGAGCGGTATTGCAGCTTCGAGCGCCGTTTGCCCGTGCATCGGGTGATCGGCATCATTTTCAAGTGCTGTATGGCGCTCGATTACGCTTACCGACATGGCGTCGTGCACCGCGACATCAAGCCGGCCAACATCCTGATGGATGAAAACGACGATGTGCGGATCACCGATTTCGGTCTGGCGCTCAATGTCAATAAAAAGGTCGAAGCGGATTCGACCTTCATCATGGGGGTCGGCTCTCCGGCTTACATGAGTCCGGAGCAGATCAAGAACTATCCCCTCAACCAGAAAACCGATCTTTATTCGCTCGGGGTGGTGATGTTCCACCTGCTGGCGGGCAGGCTGCCGTTTCGCGCCGCCAATCCGGCGCAGTTGGTCTACAAGATCATCAACGTCGATCCGCCTTTCGTGTCGCATCTGAATCCGGACGTGTCCGAACAGATGGACATGGTCATTCGCAAGGCGATGGAGAAAGATCTTTACTCGCGCTACAAGAACGGTGCGGAGTTTGCCAAGGATCTGTCGGCGGTCCGTTACAAGATCGTCGATGAGAACGACGCCCAACTCGACACTTCGCGTTTTTCGATATTGCGCAGGCAGGCGTTTTTCACCGAATTCGACGATGTCGAACTGTGGGAAGTGTTGCGCATCAGCGTTTGGCGCAATGTGCCTGGATATGTGAAATTGATAAAGGAGGGCGACACCGAGCAGCGTTTCGGCGTGTTGCTGGAAGGTCGGGTCGAATTGTCGGTCAAGGGGCGTCGGGTGATGGAACTGGGGCCGGGAACGATTTTCGGTGAACTGGCCTGGCTCGACAGGCTCAATCATCGCCAGCCGGTGTCGGTCGTCTCACTGGAACCGTTGACCTATCTCGAAATCAATCCGGCGGCCCTGCTGTTGGCGACGGAAGAGATGCAGGACCTTTTCCGGCGCGAGGTGGCTTCCGTGGTGGCGCATCGTATGGGTGCGCTGGCGCTCGTTCACGCCGAAAACTGCGGGGCGGCGACCGAGGCCACTGCACTGACGACGAGCGGCTTTGCCACGAGCAGGAGCGGTTGGCGGTTGGTTGAGGATTGATTGTGTTTGGTTCAAACCCCGAAGACGCTGCCCATCAGTTCCATTTTCCGCCGAGCGATGATCCGGGCGAAACGAGTACGGATAACCATTCCCGCAAGGCGGAAAGATCGTGCGCCCTTTTGCGAGTCAATTCATGCGCAACCGTCTGCAATTCACGAAGGCTGGTAATGGGTGGCACAGGGAAAGGATCGTGCGCAATGAATTGTCCTTCCTCTTCGCGCCTGAATCTCAGCCCTCCCTGCCGGGTTTCATCCTGCACGCCAATCAGGTAGTCCCACGCATACAGGTTCTTGGGTGAGCGTTTTTCGTCTTTTGCCTCCAGTAATTCACGACGCTTCATGAGCGTCTGCCCCCAACGATCCGGTGACGAATCCAGGAAAATTCCAAAAATCCCCGCTTCCGGTTTTGGGAAAAAAGGCGCGGCATCCAGGGTTAAATCCGGATCGAGCGAAAAACGGGCGGGATTTTTTAGCCAGACCTTGTCATAGTTGAACCACACTTGCCCTTTTTCATGGAACAAACTGCCAGCCCGACAAGGCGCGCCCAGAAAATCCGCATCGAGCCAGACTTCCAGCTTGTCAGCCATTTTCTTTTTTCCTGATGCGCTGCCGCACGGGGAGTCCCAAGTCCTGTAATTTCCGCCCCAGCCTGTCGTCCGCTGCCAGGATGGTCAGGTCGTTTTCCAGGTTCAGGACAGAAAGGACACGGAGATAAACCCCAAGTGTGACCGCTGGCGATCCCTGTTCCACGCGGCTCAAGGTCATGCGCGAAACGCCCGCCCGCTCGGCAACCAGAGCCGCCGTGTAACGGCGGCGCAGGCGTGCAAGCCTTAATCGCTCGCCAAAATCGGTAAGCAGTTTCTTTTCGGATGGGAAGATCAGTAATGGTTTGCTCGGCATAACGCCACATATTATGAACACTAACAGCAGAGTTTGTCCATAACATGTTACGTTATGTGTCGTTATAACCACCCCGCCAGATGTTGCCGAACGAGTCCGTCGAGCGCGGTAATCCATTCCGGGCGGGTGTTCAGACAAGGGATGGCGTGGAACGTTTCGCCGCCACGGGCGAGGAAGGCGTCGCGGCACTGCATGGCGATTTCTTCCAACGTCTCCAGGCAATCGGCGGCGAAGCCGGGGCAAACGACATCGACCCGTTTTACGCCCGAGGCGGCGAGCGATTCGAGCGTTGGCAGGGTGTAGGGTTCCAGCCATTTGCCACGGCCAAAGCGGGATTGGAACGTTACGCGCAGTTTTTCCGGCGGCAGGGCCAGCGCCTCTCCGAGTAGCCGGGCCGTGATGAGGCATTCGGCGCGGTAGGGATCGCCCAGTTCGTCGGCGCGCGCCGGTTGTCCGTGAAAACTGGCAACCAGACAATCTCCCTGACCGTGGTGCGCCCAGTGCTCGCGCACGCTTGCCGCCAGGGCGGCGATGTAGCCGGGATCGTCGGGGAAACTGCGCACGAAACGCAGTTCGGGCAGGTTGCGCCAGAGGCGCATGGCTCGCGCAAGCTCGTCCAACACGCTGGCCGTCGTACTTCCGGCAAATTGGGGGAAGAGCGGCACGACCAGGATGCGGTCGGCGCCACGCGCCCGTAGATCGGTGAGCGTATCGACGATGGGGGGGGATCCGTAGCGCATGGCCCAGGTAACGATAATGCCGTCCTTCTCGCGCTCGCGGTTGAGCGAATCGCCGAGCAAGGCGGCCAGTCGTTCGGTGTGAACCCTGAGCGGGGAACCTTCCGGCATCCAGATGCTGGCGTATTTTTTTGCCGATCTGGCCGGGCGGGTGATGAGGATGATGCCGTTGAGGATCGGTAGCCACAGGAGACGCGGCAATTCGACGATTCTCGGATCGGAGAGAAATTGGCGCAGCCACGGGCGCAAAGCCTTCGCGGTCGGCGCTTCCGGCGTGCCGAGATTGACCAGCAATACGCCCGTGCGGTGGCGGCGTTCGTGTTCCGGGGCGGGTGAGGGTTCGGGCCGAAAGCGGGCCATGACGGGGTGGCGATCGGGTCAGGCGCCGGAAGGCGACAGGGCGTTCGACAGCAGTCGGGCGGTGATGTCGACGATGGGGATCACCCGGTCGTAGGCCATGCGGGTCGGTCCGATGACGCCCACCGACCCCACGATCTGCCCATCGGCCTCGTAGGGCGCAGTCACTACGCTGCAAGCGTCGAGCTGCGAGAGGCCGGATTCGTTGCCGATGAAAATTTGCACCCCCTGGGCGCGCCGGGACAGATCGAGCAATTGCATCAGGCCGGTGCGTTGCTCGAACAGCCGGAAAAGCTCGCGCAGGCGCGACATGTTGGAGGAGAGATCTTCGATGTCGAGCAGGTTGGTTTCGCCCGAGATGATGTAGTTGAGCGAGGTTTCTTCGACGGCTTCCGAACCGGCTTCGATTGCGCCTGCCATCAGTTCGCTCATGTCGCTCCTGATCCGGTGCAGTTCCGCCTGGAGATGCGCGCGGATTTCGTCGAATGCGAGTCCGGCGTAATGCTCGTTGAGGTAACTTGCCGCCGCGATCAGTTCAGAGGATGAATAGGTGCGGCGCGTGAACAGGATGCGGTTCTGCACGTCGCCGCTCTCGGTGACGATGATGAGCAGGATGCGGGTCTCGGACAGTCCGATGAACTCGATCTGGCGAATGCGCGCCGACTCCCGGCGCGGTGCGACGACCACTCCGGCGAACCGGGTCAGGTTCGAGAGCAGGTGAGAGGCCGAGTTCATCAGGCGCTGCGGCTGGTCGGGCTGGAGTTGGCCTTTCAGTTCCTGCACCCGCCCGCTTTCCATCGGCAGCACCGTGAGCAGGGTGTCGACGAAGAAGCGGTATCCCCTTGCCGTCGGTATCCGGCCTGCCGAGGTGTGCGGGCTGGAGATATAGCCCATTTCCTCCAGGTCGCTCATGACGTTGCGCACCGTGGCGGGTGAGAGTTCCAGCCCGGACGAACGCGACAGGGCGCGCGAGCCGATTGGCTGTCCGTCGGTGATATAGCGTTCGATCAGTGTTTTGAGCAAAACGCGGGAGCGGGAGTCGAGCGGTGGCATGAGTGACATGGGCCGATTTTAGCAGTCCATCGGCTTGTTGCGCGGATGCCCGGCGCAAGGTCAAATGTGGTTTAATCGACTGCTATGGCACGTAAATTCAACAAAGTCTCCCTGATCGGCAAATTCCAGAGCGCGGAAGGGACTGAAACTGTTCTCGAGCTTGCGCATTTTCTGCGCGGGCGCGAGATGGAACCCTGGATCGAACAAGGCACGGCAGGCGCTATCGGCAAGGCTGCCGATGATTTCATGTCCGCCACTTACGAAGAAATTGCCGATCAGTCCGATCTGGTGGTGGTCATCGGTGGCGATGGTACGTTGCTCAATGCTGCGCGGCTGCTTGGCGAACGCGCCGTGCCGCTGGTCGGGGTCAATCTCGGTCGACTGGGTTTTCTGACCGATCTGTCACGGGCCGAAGCGTGTCAGCAACTTGGCGCAATCCTCGACGGGCACTATCGCGCCGAGTCGCGCTTCATGCTCGATGCCGAAGTGACCCGTGACGGTAGCCGTATTTTTCATACCCAGGCGCTCAACGATGTCGTGGTCAACCGGGGCAAGCTCGGCAGGATGATCGAACTGGAAATGATGGTCGACGACGAGTTCGTCTACAACCTGCGCTCGGACGGCATGATCGTCGCCACGCCGACCGGCTCGACAGCCTACGCGCTGGCGGCCAACGGCCCCATCCTTCATCCGGGCGTAGGGGGAATTGCGCTGGTCCCCCTGTGCCCGCATGCGCTGACCGCCCGGCCCATTACGTTGCCGGACAGTTGCCGCATCGAAATCGTGCTCATGCCGCCGCACGATGCCCGTATTCACTTCGACGGGGTGACTTACTGCGACGTGCATGCGGGCGATCGGTTGAGGATCGTGCGTTCCGCGCTGGAAGTGCGATTGCTGCATCCGGAAGGCTACGGTTACTTCGCCATGCTGCGCGAAAAGCTTCATTGGAGCGCCGCCATGCCGCAGCCCTGACCCTTCGCCTGCATCCATGCTGCGCCGCCTCTCCATCCGCGATTTCGTCATCGTCGATCGACTCGAACTCGATTTCGCTGCCCGGTTCGGGACGCTTACCGGCGAGACGGGCGCGGGTAAATCCATCCTGCTCGATGCTCTCAGCCTCGCGCTCGGCGAGCGTGCCGACGCGGGAGTGGTGCGAACGGGGTGCGACAAGACCGACATCACCGCCGAATTCGATCTTCCGCCCGATGGCGAACTGGCGAGTTGGCTGGCCGAACAAGAACTGGATGTCGATGACGATACGTTGATTCTGCGCCGTGTCGTCGATACGGGCGGGCGCAGCAAGGCGTGGATGAACGGCACGCCCGCGACACTCGCGCAACTGCGCGCCGCCGGGCAGTGGCTGGCGGACATTCACGGGCAGCATGCCCATCACGCCCTGTTGCGGGCCGAGATACAGCGTCAATTGCTCGATACCCATGCCGGGGCCGAGGAACGGGCCTCGGAGGTGGCCGCCTGCTGGCGTGAGTGGCAACGTCTGGCCGACTTGCGGCAAGCGGCACAGCGGGATACGGCGGCTTTCGCCCGCGAACGCGAACTGCTCGGTTGGCAGGTCAAGGAGTTGGAAGATCTCGCTTTCGCTCCCGGCGAATGGAGTGAGATCAACGCCGAACACGGACGGCTGGCGCACGCTGCCGACCTGTTGGGTGGTGTGGGCGAGGCGCTCGACAGTCTGGGGGAGGGCGAGCAGGGTTCCGCTCTCGGCCATTGCGCGAGCCGTCTATCGGCGCTGGAAGCCATCGACCCGACGCTTGCGGAAGCGCGCGAACTGATCGACGCGGCGGCGATTCAGGTTGACGAAGCCTTGCACATTCTGCGCCGCTACCGCGATCGGCTCGAACTCGACCCGGAACGTCTCGCCGAAATCGAACTGCGCATCGGCGCGGTGATGGATGTGGCGCGCAAGTACCGCACCACGCCAGAGGCGTTGCCGACACTCGTTGCCGAATGGCGGATGCGGCTCGATACGCTCGAAACCAGTGCCGACCCGGAGCGTCTTGCCGTCGCCGAGGGTGAAGCGCGAACGGCCTTTGATGTCGCTGCCGGACATCTTTCAGCGGCGCGCCGCGCAGCGGCGGCGACTCTGTCGTCTGAAATCACTGAAACCATGCAATCGCTGGCCATGGTGGGTGGAAAGTTTGAAGTGGCCCTGATGCCTTGCGAGCCGTCCATGCATGGGGTGGAAAACGTCGAATTCCAGGTGTCCGCCAATCCGGGGCAGGTTGTGCGCAGCCTCGCCAAGGTGGCCTCGGGCGGTGAGCTGTCGCGGATCGGGTTGGCCGTTCAGGTGATGACCAGCCGCGACTCGGCTACACCGACGTTGATTTTCGATGAAGTCGATGTCGGCATCGGAGGCCGCGTCGCGGAGATCGTCGGCCAGTTGTTGCACCGTCTGGGCCGCGACCGTCAGGTGCTTTGCGTGACTCATCTTCCGCAGGTGGCGGCCTGTGCCGACTGGCAATGGCAGATCGCCAAGGAAATCCGCGACGGTCAGTCCTTGAGCGTCGTCACGCCGCTCGACGGAGACGCCCGCGTCGAAGAAATCGCGCGCATGCTTGGTGGGGTCGATATTACCGACACTACGCGGCGGCACGCCGCTGAAATGCTTGCGGGGAAAAGCAGCTAACCACCGCCGTCACGGTGCGGGCAATCCTCCCGCTGGCAGTCCGCGTACAGGTAGAGCGCGTGATCCTTGATGACAAACCCGCGCTCCCTGGCGATGTGTTGCTGGCGCTGTTCGATTTCGGCGTCGCAGAACTCTTCCACCCGACCGCATTGCAGGCAGACCAGATGGTCGTGGTGCTCGCCCTTGTTGAGCTCGAATACGGCCTTGCCGGTCTCGAAATAGTGGCGTTCCAGCAAACCCGCCTGCTCGAACTGTGTCAGCACGCGATAGACGGTTGCCAGGCCGACATCCTTGTCGTCCTCGATCAACTGACGATAGACATCTTCGGCAGTAAGGTGTTGCTGTCCGGCGTTCTGGAACAATTCCAGGATTTTGAGCCGGGGATGAGTGGCCTTGAGGCCGATGTTCTTGAGGCTGCGGGAGTTGTCTTCCATGATCTGATCCCGGTGGCCCGCACGGGCGGGCGATGTTGTGTTTGACACTATGTTATATTCTTCAACCTTTTCTGAGAACCGGCAGCCCGAATCATGCGACCCGCACTTTCCCTCCCGTCAATTTTTGCGGCTATTGCCGCTGCTCTCGCACTGACAGCCTGTTCCTTTTTTGCCCCCTACCGCATCGACATCCGACAGGGCAATTACGTTGATGATGTCATGCTGGCGCAACTTGAAACTGGCATGACACGCGAACAGGTGCGCTTCGTGCTCGGCACGCCCCTGGTGGCCGACGTGTTTCATTCCGAGCGTTGGGACTACGTTTACCGCTTCAAGCGTGGCAGTAGCAGAAAAGTGGAACAGCGCACGATCTCGGTCTTTTTCGTCGATGACAAGATGGATCGCCTCGAAGGCGATACCGATCTGCCTGGCGGCAAGGAGGCGGTGGAGTCTCGCGCCAGAATCGTCGAAGTGCCCAAGACGAAAAAATAAGAGAGGGATTCTGACGCCATGACTTTCCCGATTCGAGTGGCTGTTGCCGGTGCGTCCGGACGCATGGGTCGGATGTTGATCGAAGCCGCGCTCAAGGAAGAAGGCATCGCGCTCGCAGCGGCGTTCGACTGTTCGGGTTCGACGACCAATGGCCGTGACGCAGGAGAATCGTTGGGCGTTTCTACCGGAGTGATTGTCGGCGACGATGCCGCCGCTGCCATTGCCGCTGCCGACTGCCTGATCGACTTCACCCGTCCGGAAGGCACGCTCGCGCATCTCGCGCACGCTGTCCGGCTGGGCAAATCCGTGGTGATCGGAACCACCGGGTTCGACGCTGCCGGGAAAGCTGCCATTGCCGAGGCTGCGCGTGCCGTTCCCATCGTTTTCGCACCCAACATGGCAGTCGGGGTCAACGCGGTGTTTCGTCTTCTCGACGTGGCGGCCAGGATTCTTTCTGAGGGCTACGATGTCGAAGTCATCGAAGCGCATCACCGTTTCAAGGTGGACGCCCCGTCGGGCACTGCGCTGCGCATGGGAGAGGTTGTTGCGCAGGCGCTCGGACGCGATCTTTCCCAGTGCGCGATTTATGGGCGCGAAGGCGTGACGGGCGAGCGCAAGGCCGAAACCATCGGCTTTTCGACCCTCCGGGGTGGGGACATCGTGGGCGATCATACCGTGCTCTTCGCGGGTATCGGCGAGCGCATCGAGATCACCCACAAGTCCGGCAGCCGCATGCCCTATGCGTTGGGTTCGCTCAGGGCCGCCCGCTTCCTGGCGGCCAAAGAGCCGGGGCTGTTCGACATGCAGGATGTGCTCGGGCTGCGTTGAGGCGGTGAGCGATTTCAGACATTCCCCTCACAACTATTGACGTTCGTAGCGATCCGGCCCGCAACGTATATTTATGTGCTATACTAAGAATTGTATACAAGTGCTATACAAACAGGCCAGGAGGACTGCGTCGTGACACAAGTCAATATTCGTCTGGATGACGACCTGAAAATCCGGGCTGAGGCCCTGTTTGCCGAACTTGGCCTGAACATGACGACGGCGATCACCCTGTTCATTCGTCAATCGCTGCTGCGTGGCGGGATTCCGTTTGAAATCGTCACGCGCTATGCAGCGCCGGAAGGCAGGAGAGGAAACTACTCGCTGCAAGACAGCGCGTTGCAGGAGAAATCCGTTTTCGGCGTGTTTAAAAAATACGCAAATCCAGCCTTGATTGAGCATGAAAAGGATGCCTGGGCCGCTGCCACCGGGGAAAAGCATGGCAATCGTGGATGCTAACGTCATTCTTCGGTATCTCCTGGACGACGATGTAGCCTTGGCGAGTGCTGCGCGAGAGATTGTCGAGAGTGGCGCGTTGGCTGTTCCGACGGAAGTTTTTTGTGAAGTCGTATTCGTTTTGCAAAAAGTTTACAGGGTTCCGCGCTATGAGATTTCGTTGCAGTTGCGGCGTTTCGCCGTGCGGGCGGATTCCGTTCTTTCCAGGAAGCGCGTGATACTGAAGGCTCTGGATTTTTTTGCCGTGTCGAACCTGGATTTTGTGGATTGCATTCTTGCGGGATACGCGGGCGAGGGAGAGCGGATTCACACTTTCGACAAGCAATTGAATCGTTTTATCGAGGAGTTGCCGCAGGCGATGCCGTTTTCCGGTAGGGGCTAAGGACACGGTGAGCCTGGGACAGTAACCCTCTTTACGCCAAGGATTTGCCTTACACGCACCGAAGCGTTAAAATTCCCCCTCTCTGCCACGGGATCGGCCAAAGGTCGTCCCGTTTTTCGTGTGTATGGAGCGGATGCGCACGGGTTTGCGCCGGTATCCGCTGCTGTCGTATCCGGGAGTTTTTTCGTGATTGCTTTTCCTCCTGCTCTTCTTGCGCTCGCCGATGGTACGGTTTTTCATGGCAAGGGCATCGGTGCGACGGGTAGCGCGGTGGGCGAGGTGGTGTTCAACACCTCGATGGCGGGCTATCAGGAAATTCTCACTGATCCGAGCTATTGCCGCCAGATCGTGACTCTGACCTATCCGCACATCGGCAATACCGGCGTGAATGACGAGGATGTGGAGTCGGATCGTGTGCATGCTGCGGGCCTCGTCATCCGCGATCTGCCGATTCTGCCGTGCAATTTCCGCATGACGCAAAGACTGGATGATTGGCTGCGTAGCGAAAACGTGGTAGCGATTGCCGGGTTGGATACCCGCAAACTGACCCGCCTGCTGCGCGAGAAGGGGACGCAGGCGGGCTGCATCGTAACGGGCGAGGCGGAAGCAAAGCTGGACGCCGAGGCGGCGATTGCCGCCGCGCGAGGTTTTCCCGGCCTGGGCGGGATGGATCTGGCCAAGGCGGTGACGACTTCCGAGGCTTACGAGTGGGCGCAACGCGAATGGCGACTCGGGGAAGGTTACGGTGCACAGGACGCGCCACACTGGCATGTGGTTGCGTTTGACTTCGGGGTCAAACGCAACATCCTGCGCGCGCTGGCTTCACGCGGCTGCCGCCTGACGGTCGTGCCTGCTTCGACGAGCGCCCAGGACGTGCTGGCGATGAAACCCGACGGCGTTTTTCTCTCCAACGGGCCGGGCGACCCCGAACCCTGCGGTTACGCGGTTGCCGCGATCCGGGAGATTGTGGCGGCGAAAGTGCCGACCTTCGGCATCTGCCTGGGGCATCAACTGCTCGCGCTGGCTTCCGGGGCAAAGACCATGAAGATGAAATTCGGCCATCACGGCGCGAACCATCCGGTCAAGGATCTCGATACCGGACAAGTCCTCATCACCAGCCAGAACCACGGCTTTGCGGTCGATTCGGCCACGATGCCGGACAATCTGCGCGTGACGCACGTGTCGCTGTTCGACGGTTCCATCCAGGGCGTCGCTCGTACGGATGCGCCCGCGTTTTCCTTCCAGGGTCACCCGGAGGCGATTCCCGGCCCGCACGACGTGGTTCACCTGTTCGATCGTTTCATCAACTTCTTCAAAACCCGCTGATTTCGCATCCTGAAGGGACGCGGCGGCACGGCCCCGTGGTTTCCTGTTTTATCCGAGGCAAAGAATGCCCAAACGCACAGACATCCATACCATCCTGATTATTGGCGCCGGCCCGATCATCATCGGCCAGGCGTGTGAGTTCGACTACTCCGGCGCGCAGGCGTGCAAGGCTTTGCGCGAGGAGGGCTACCGAGTCGTATTGGTCAACTCCAATCCGGCCACGATCATGACCGACCCCGAGATGGCGGACGTGACCTACATCGAACCCGTCACCTGGCAAGTGGTCGAGCGCATCATCGAAAAGGAACGCCCGGACGCCATCCTGCCGACGATGGGCGGACAGACGGCGCTCAATTGCGCGCTCGACCTGGCCCGCAACGGCGTGCTGGAAAAGTACGGTGTCGAGCTCATCGGCGCTTCCCGCTCGGCCATCGACAAGGCGGAAGACCGGCTCAAGTTCAAGGACGCGATGACCCGCATCGGACTCGCCTCCGCGCGATCCGGCATCGCTCACAGCATGGAAGAAGCCTTGCAGGTGCAGGGTGGCATCGGCTTTCCGGTCATCATTCGCCCCAGTTTCACCCTGGGCGGCACGGGCGGCGGAGTAGCCTTCAACACGGAAGAATTTCACGAAATCTGCAAGCGCGGGCTGGAAGCCAGCCCCACCAACGAGCTCCTGATCGAAGAGTCCCTCCTGGGCTGGAAAGAAATCGAGATGGAAGTCGTGCGCGACAAAAAGGACAACTGCATCATTGTCTGTTCCATCGAAAACCTCGATCCGATGGGCGTGCACACCGGGGACTCCATCACCGTTGCCCCGGTACAGACCCTGACCGACAAGGAATACCAGCTCGTGCGCAACGCCTCGATTGCCATTCTGCGTGAAATCGGCGTGGATACCGGCGGCTCGAACGTGCAGTTTGCGATCGACCCCAAGGACGGGCGCATGATCGTGATCGAGATGAACCCACGGGTGTCGCGCTCCTCTGCGCTGGCGTCCAAGGCCACGGGTTTTCCGATTGCCAAGGTGGCGGCCAAACTGGCCGTGGGCTACACGCTCGACGAACTCAAGAACGACATCACGGGCGGGGCTACGCCGGTTTCTTTCGAGCCGACCATCGACTACGTCGTCATCAAGGTACCGCGTTTTGCCTTCGAGAAATTTCCCCAGGCCAACGACCGTCTGACCACGCAGATGAAAGCCGTGGGCGAAGTCATGGCGATCGGCCGCACCTTCCAGGAATCGTTCCAGAAAGCCCTGCGCGGGCTGGAAGTGGGCGTATACGGGCTGGACGAAATAGAAACCGACCACGAAGACCTGGAACACGAACTCGGCAATCCCGGCGCAGAGCGTATCTGGTACGTGGGGCAAGCGTTCCGCGAAGGCTACAGTCTGGAAAGAGTGTTTCAGCTCACCGACATCGACCCGTGGTTCCTTGCCCAGATCGAAGACCTCGTCGTCAGCGAAAAGGCGCTTGCAGGGCGTTCGCTCAAGGCGCTTTCTGCCGATGAGCTGAGAGAACTCAAACGCAAGGGTTTTTCCGACCGTCGTTTGGCGAAACTGCTCAACAGCGACGAGACTTCCGTGCGGCTGGCCCGGCACACGCTCGGCGTGCGACCCGTGTTCAAGCGGGTCGATACCTGCGCGGGGGAATTCGCCACCACCACCGCCTACATGTACTCCACCTACGAGGAAGAATGCGAAGTCCGGCCCACCGACCGCAAGAAAATCATGGTGCTCGGCGGCGGGCCGAACCGCATCGGGCAGGGCATCGAATTCGACTACTGCTGCGTGCACGCGGCGCTGGCGCTACGGGAAGATGGCTATGAGACCATCATGGTCAACTGCAACCCGGAAACCGTCTCCACCGACTACGACACGTCCGACCGCCTGTACTTTGAGCCGATCACCCTGGAAGACATCCTGGAGATCGTCCACGTCGAAAAACCTGCGGGCGTCATCGTCCAGTTCGGTGGTCAGACCCCCCTGAAACGCGCCCGCGCGCTGGAAGAAAACGGCGTTCCCATCATCGGAACCAGTCCGGACATGATCGACGCCGCCGAAGACCGCGAGCGTTTCCAGAAACTTCTGAACGATCTCGGTCTGCGTCAGCCGCCCAACCGCACCGCGCTCACTGCTGAGGCTGCTGTGCGTCTGGCCGCCGAAATCGGCTATCCGCTGGTCGTGCGGCCTTCCTACGTCCTTGGCGGGCGGGCGATGGAAGTCGTCCACGAACAAAAGGATCTCGAACGCTACATGCGCGAAGCGGTCAAGGTCAGCAACGAGTCCCCCGTCCTGCTCGACCGCTTCCTCAGTGATGCCACCGAAGTCGACGTCGATGCCCTCTCCGATGGAGAAGAAATCCTCATCGGCGGCATCATGGAGCACATCGAACAGGCGGGCGTGCACTCGGGCGACTCCGCCTGTTCGCTGCCGCCTTACACCCTGACACCCGCTCTCCAGGACGAACTGCGGCGGCAGACGCGCGCCCTGGCGCGCGCGCTCAACGTTTGCGGCCTCATGAACGTGCAATTCGCCATTCAGGGGGAAGGGGATGAGGCCACCGTTTACGTGCTCGAAGTCAACCCGAGGGCCTCGCGCACCGTGCCCTTCGTCTCCAAGGCATGCGGTCTGCAACTGGCGAAGATCGCCGCGCGCTGCATGGCCGGACAAAGCCTGAAGAGTCAGGGCATTACGGGCGAAGTCGTGCCCCCCTACTACTCGGTGAAGGAAGCCGTCTTCCCCTTCGTCAAGTTCCCCGGTGTCGACACTCTCCTCGGCCCCGAGATGAAGTCGACCGGCGAAGTCATGGGCGTAGGCGAGGGTTTCCCCGAAGCCTTCATCAAGAGCCAACTGGGCGCTGGAGTGCGGCTGCCGAGTTCAGGCAAGGCATTCATCAGCGTCAAGCACTCCGATCGTCCTGCGGTGATCGAAGTGGCCCGCGACCTGCTTGGCCTGGGTTTTTCGCTCGTTGCCACGCGCGGCACGGCCGGGGTCATCGACGCCGCCGGGCTGCCGGTGACTGCGGTCAACAAAGTGAACGAAGGGCGGCCTCACATCGTCGACATGATCAAAAACGACGAAATCGTCCTCGTCATCAATACAGTCGAAGGCAAGCGTCAGGCGATAGTGGATTCATGCTCCATCCGCGTCAGTGCTCTGGCGGCCAAAGTCACCGTATTCACCACTATCGAAGGCGCGCAAGCGGCATGCATGGGCATGCGTCATCTGGCCGGGCTCGAAGTCTACGCCTTGCAGGAACTCCACGCTAAACTGAAATAAATCAGACCGATGTCCAAGATACCTTTGACCATTGTCGGCGCGGCAGCCTTGCGCGCCGAGTTGCACCATTTGAAGACCGTCGAGCGTCCTGTCGTCATCGCGGCCATTGCCGAAGCGCGTTCGCACGGAGACCTTTCCGAGAATGCCGAATACGACTCGGCCAAGGATCGTCAGGGCTTCATCGAAGGTCGCATTCTCGAAATCGAGAACAAGCTCGGCAACGCCCAGATCATCGACCCGAGCCTGCTCGATGCCGACGGACGCTGCGTGTTCGGCTCCACGGTGACGCTGGAAGACATGGATTCCGGCCAGACCATGACCTACCAGATCGTCGGAGACGATGAGGCGGACATCAAGGTGGGCAAGATTTCCGTGAGTTCTCCGGTTGCGCGCGCGCTCATTGGAAAGTACGCAGGGGATATTGCGGAAGTGGAGGCTCCGAGTGGGGTGAGGGAGTACGAGATTATTAGGGTGGAGTATGTTTGAGGGTGGGGGTGAAAACCTCTCGGCGCATTTTGTTGCTGCTGTCACGCGATTGCTTGTCACTGCGTGGATTGGCGGTATGTGGATGGTCGGCTACATTGTTACGCCTACGCTCTTTGCAATGCTCGATGATCGTATACTGGCGGGCCAAATCGCCGGACGGTTGTTCAGTGTCGTTGCCTGGATCGGCTTTGGCACGGCGGTCTGGCTGCTTGGTTTCATGGCAGTACGGCTGAGGCGTGCGGTACTGCGCAGGGTTGTATTTTGGGTCGTGGTGACGATGCTCATCTGCGTGGTGGCGGGGGCCATCCTCCAGATGGAAATGGCTGCGCTCAAGGCTGGGTTGGAGTCGATGGATGTGATGGAAAGTGCGCGGCGCGGGCAGTTCAGCATGTTGCATGGGGTGGCGAGTGCGATATATCTTGTGCAGAGTTTGCTGGGGGTGTGGGTGGTTGTGGGGAGTCGAAACTGCTCAAAGGGTTTGGCGATGCGGGCGGACTCGAAGTGATCAAAAATGATGCGGGCCCGTAATATTACATTGATGGAATGTTGCACCAAGACTACATTTTGGGCATGATATCAGATCTGTGGGGCTTATCGAAAATTACTTTTTGGAGCATGCCGTGCCGTCGCTTTTAAGAATCATAAAGGAGGTTTTGCGTGAACAAGCAAGAATCATAAAGATTCCGTGTGAACGAGCATTGGTAAGAAAAACACAAGCCAATCACCTAAATGCGCTGCATGCAATAAGGCGGGAAATTGAAAGTCGCGGCAGGGTGAACATATGCTTTACTGTTTCAATTGCCTCAATGTTTCCGGCTCGGCCTCTGTTTGAAAAGTTGATTTGTGATGATCTGTTCAATCCATTTATCTTGATAATACCGAATTTGCGGTTCGGTAAAGACAAAATTGCGGAAGGTCAATTGCGCTGTCGTGCCGAAATGCTAAAGAGTTACAGCGAAGAATACATAAAGCTTGTTTCCCTGGAAAATGACGATTTCGATATTCGTAAAGAAGTGGACATCGTAGTTCCTTCGCTACCCTATGATATTTCAATCGACAAATACAATATAAGAAACTTTCACAAAAACAACAAATTGTCAGTTTTAATAAATTATGGTTTTTTCAGATCGGTATACGATCGCAAAATATACGCTTCATATGCCTATTCTTCTTGTTGGAAAGTGTTTCTTGAAACAGAATACAATCTTGCCGAATATGAGAATTATTCCCTATCTAAGAGGCAAAATGCGGTCTTGTCTGGATATTGCAAGATGGACAGCTATAAGGAAATTGAAAAAAGAAATGGGTTAACTATAATGATCTGTCCCCATCATTCTATAGACGGTGGCTATAATGATGATTTACGTTTATCCAATTTTATTGCTTATGCGGAGTTCTTTTTGACCTTGCCGAGCAAGTATCCCAACATAACATTTATTTTTCGGCCACATCCGGCGCTTTTTCTATTGTTGGGAACACCAGCACAATGGGGAAGGGCAAAAGTGGATGATTATATTTCAAAAATGAAGGCTCACGAGAACGTAATTTTCAGCGAGCAGGCGGACTATTTTCAGGATTTTGCTCTGTCAGACGGGATTATTCAGGATTGTGGTTCATATTTGGTGGAATACTTCTATACTAAAAAGCCCTGTTGTTACATGCTCAAATCCAAAAATGACATTGATGAAAAATTTACCAAACTTGGCAAACTTTGCTTGGATAATTGCTATATCGCATACGAAGAAAAACATATTATCGAATTTATCGATGATGTACTCATCAATGGACATGACCCAAAAAAGCTGTCGCGGAAACGTTTGGCGGAAGAAAAAATCATGTTCAATTATCCGAAAGCAACAGATGTCATTGTGCATGAACTGAAACGGGAACTGGAGCTAGAAAAATGAAACGGATAATTACCTATGGGACGTTTGATGTTTTGCATTATGGCCATATTCGTCTTCTAAAAAGAGCTAGAGATCTGGGCGACTATCTGATAGTGGCATGCTCTTCTGATGAATTCAATGAAACCAAAAACAAGAAAAGTTTTTATACTTACGAGCAGCGAAAAATGATATTGGAGTCTGTAAGGTATGTTGATTTGGTAATTCCAGAGTATTCCTGGGAGCAAAAAATCGCCGACATGGAAAAATATTTTGTGGACGTGTTTGTTATGGGTGACGACTGGGAAGGTAAATTCGATTTTCTGAAAAATTATTGTGAGGTTATTTATCTGCCCCGAACGCCAGATGTTTGTTCTACTAATACAAAGCAGCATCTCACGTTGAACAAACGTTGAGATGGCTGGTGTTACGTCTTTGAAAAAAATTAGTACGATAACCTACTGGTTTTTTGAGGAATGTTCACTCGGCACTGACAACCGACCAGTTTGGGCGTTGTGTTATTGCAGATGTGGTGGTATTGTGTACACGTGCGTCGTGCAAGAACAAAGTGAGAGGTGAATTTGATGTTCTCTAACTCAAAGCAGAAAGATGCTCTAATCTGTGATGATGCGGTTGCTGAGGTTCTCGGATACATTCGGCAGGCTAGTCCGGATGATGATAATTACGCCTACGCTGCAGAAGAACATTTAGACAGGCTCCTTTTTACCGCCTCATATATCGTAAAAAATTTCCCTGTTTCCACCAAAATTTTGGATATAGGGAGTTTTCCATTTTTTCTGCCAGGATACTTGAGTTTAAAGAGATTCGAGAGCATATGTACGACTGACATTAACCGTCCAGACGACTTTTCTTTGAACCCTCAGTGGAAAGTGCGTTCCTATAAGCTTGATGTCGAAGAAGATGTGTTGCCTTGTGAAGACGGGTCTCTCGATTTGGTATTGCTTCTTGAAGTGTTCGAGCATCTGTACAGGCGACCTAACCATGTTTTTCGAGAAATCCAGCGAGTATTGAAACCAGGCGGCACGCTGATCATTTCCACACCTAACTGTTGAGTTTCAATAGGTTGTTCCCAACAATGCGTGAAACAGGAGGTTTTCCTGCCAACGCTGAATGGGGTCGTCGGGAGTTGTAATACTCCAAAAAGGC
>JGI24702J35022_10000910_pt1 | contig 18423 bp, 22 predicted proteins | sample TergutTh196P4_FD_35022 | JGI IMG/M metagenome (IMG submission 35022)
ACACCGGCGAAAAAAACTGTTGACTTTTACAACCCCTGATGATAAGCTACATTGGCCGCTTTGAAAGGGCATCCAAGAGAGAGCAAGGCTCCTGAAGCCTGAGAAACAGCTCTCCGCCTATGATAGCGAGACTTATACAATGAGGTGATACCTACATGGCACACGCCATAATCGAAACAGGAGGCAAGCAATACAGAGTCGCGGAGGGCGACGTGATATTCATCGAAAGGCTGCCCGCCGAAGCTGACGAAACAGTCACGTTCGAGAACGTCTTGTCAGTAACCTCGGACGACGGCGCAAAAATCGGGACGCCGTATGTCGAGGGCGCCACAGTAGAGGCAAAGGTCGTCAAGAACGGCAAAGCAAAAAAGATAATCGTATATAAAATGCGGCCTAAAAAAGGCTACCGCAGGAAGCAGGGCCACAGGCAGCCATATACGAAAGTGGAAATAACGAAAGTCCCGGAATAGTGGCTTAACGACTCGCAATACATACAAATAGCAGGACAATTTCAATCGCAAAGGCACTATCGCCACGCAAAGCGCGGTATGCCGGCGCGAAAACAAAAATAATTCTACACCATGATGGAGGTGTTATCAAATGGCACATAAAAAAGGAATGGGCTCGACAAAGAACGGCCGCGACAGCAAATCCAAGCGGCTCGGCCCGAAACGCGCGGACGGCCAGTTCGTATTGGCCGGCAACATTTTAGTGCGGCAGCGCGGGACGAAGATCCATCCCGGCACGAATGTCGGTAAAGGCAGCGACGATACATTGTTCGCATTGGTCGACGGCAGGGTCCGCTATGAACCCATGGGGCGCGACAGAAAATGTGTTTCCGTGCATTCGGAGAACGTACAGTAGCGCCGTAGCGCGCGGCGTCCAGGCCGTGGGGCGGAGCCTCACGTTAAGCGCCATAGCGACTCGAATCGTCCACAAAAGCAAGATATTCAACCGCTTGGGCGATACCGCCGCGCGAAGCGCGGTGCGCCGGTGCGAAGGCTGAAATTCGCAGGCGGAATTCACTTCCGCCGTAAAGCGAATTTAGCCGTAGCGCGCGGCGTCTAGGCCGTGGGACGGAGCCTCACGTTAAGCGCCATAGCGACTCGAATCGTCCACAAAAGCAAGATATTCAACCGCTTGGGCGATACCGCCGCGCGAAGCGCGGTGCGCCGGTGCGAAGGCTGAAATTCGTAGGCGGAATTCACTTCCGCCGTAAAGCGAATTTAGCCGTAGCGCGCGGCGTCCAGGCTGTGGGGCGGAGCCTCACGTTAAGTAACGCTGTTTAACTGCAGCGGTACGGAAAGAAATACTCATTATGCGTATTAAAATCACAGCCGACAGCACATGCGACCTGCCTTCCGAAATATTGGAGCGCTACGACATCGGTATTACCCCGCTCTATATCATCAAAGATGAAAAAGCATATAAGGACCGATTAGAGATTTCGGTCCTTGATATGTTTGATTATGTCGAAAGCGGCGCGGGAATGACCCGTTCTTCCGCGATCAATGTTTCTGAATACAGCGAATATTTCAAGCAATGGCTAGAGGATTATGATGCCGTAATCCATATCAATATCAGCAATCACTTCTCAGTTTGCAACCAAAACGCACGCATAGCCGCGCAAGATTTGGAGAATGTTTTTGTCGTCGATTCGCTCAATCTTTCCACCGGCAGCGGCCACATTGTCATGGACGCTGCGATTCTTGCTGAGAGCGGCCTGTCTCCTGAGCGCATCGTCGAGGAGCTGGAACAGCTTGTGCTGCGCGTGGATGCGAGCTTTGTCATTGGCACGTTGAAATATCTCTATAAGGGCGGCAGATGCACAGGGCTTGCCGCTTTGGGGGCAAACCTCCTGAAGCTCAACCCGTGTATCGAGGTCGTCAATGGCGAGATGCATGTCGGGAAGAAGTACCGTGGCCATTTTGACAAGATCATCTTGCAATATGTCGAGGATAGGCTCGGCGGCCGTGAAGACATTGATACACGGCGTATTTTTGTCACTTATCCTCCGACGATGGATCCCGAGCTGATCGCGCGTGTCGTCGAGAAGGTACAGTCTTTGCGTAATTTTGAGGAGGTCATTTGCTGCGACGCCGGTTGCGTCATCTCGAACCATTGCGGTCCGATTTGCGTCGGCGTCCTGTTTTATTGTCGAACGTAGTTAGGAGCTTGCGTCGCGTCACGCTTGCGTGACATGACCGAGCGAGCCCAAACAAAAAAACAGTGGCGCCTGCCACTGATTTTTTATTACTCCGGAACAGAGCAGTCATTCAGCAAAGTCGGAATTAATCAGCTCGCACAATGTATCGACCGCCTCTGCCTCATCCGGGCCGTCTGCCAAAACAGTGATTGTCGTGTCCTTAGCGACCCCGAGCGACAACACGCCCAACAGACTCTTGGCGTTAACTCTGCGCTCGTCCTTTTCGATCCAGATGCTGCTCTTGTATTCATTAGCCTTTTGGATCAGGAAAGTAGCCGGTCTTGCATGCAGGCCTATCTGCTTGAGAACAGTTGCTTTTCTTTCGTACATTGGCGTTCCTCCTATTCGTAGTGGTTTTACTACCCCTTACTTTATCAAAAATATCGAGCCACGTCAAGAACGAATTTCAAATTAAATACGCCGCGTACAGGGGGACTGACTTGATGCCGTTTTCAAATCCGAAGTTTTTGCCCGACACCCTGATTGCGTATTCGGGGCTGTATTGCTTCATGTATGAGTTAAGGCTGTACGAGCGGTTGCTTGCGTTTGCTTTGACTTCGAGCGGAATCGGCTTGCCGTCTATCATTACCACAAAGTCCACCTCCGCTTTTGAGCCGGATTCCCAGTAATACAAAGCATGATCGTTCGATGNAAGACAGATCGCGACATAATTTTCGGTTATACCGCCCATAAATGTATTGTCGAATGTGCGCAGGTTATCCCTCGTCAAGCCTGCCTTATAGCTTGAAAACGTATCGATTGTCAATATAATTGACTTCTGAAGCAACGAATGATACCAATAAATGTATAGTTGCACATTATTTCGCTCCTTCAAGCGTGCTAAATGCATCAGGTGAAATATTTACTCATTAAGTTTTAACTTAAGCATATAAAAAGGCTAATCAATAGCTTCAACACAACCACTGTCCCAGTGGACAGTGGTTGTGTGTTTAGCCAACACATTTGTCTCAAATGATTAACCGGATAAGAACGCTCGCGGTTCTATTCGTGCAAGGCATTAGGCATGCAGGCATCGACTGCCACATCAATTATCTCTTTTCAGCGAGCATAGCCTGTAGCAAGCGCCATATCGTCATATAAGACTGCTGCCGAGTATAGCTGCTCGTAGGAGAAAACGATGTAGGGCTTGTACCGTTCATCACTCCAATTGCGTTAACATAGTCCACCTCTTTGACAGCCCAATCGGGAATGCTGCCACGATCGGCAAACCCGGACTGCGGCGGGTTATCGCGGTCCATGCCAAGGACGCCTGCTGCGCGCCACAAAAGCACAGCCGCCTCCTGGCGCGATATTTGATTGTATGGAAGGAACGTCCCGTTCGCATATCCGGTCACCAACCCCAACGCATATGCGGCGATGATGTCGCTATTGAACGTATCTGTAAATGGATATTCTTTCATCCATTCACCCATTCCCTTCCCGGTCACATCCTTCACCAAGTCATCCCGCTCCATTTCAAGAATCGCACACAGAGCGTTGACGACGAGAATGCTATAATCAAGGCGTGATATGTTGCCGCGATACATATTCTGCAACCTCGCGGGGACGAGATCTGCTTCGATTGCGGAAACGACCTCCTCATATGCCCAACTGTCCATCTCGGACGCTTTGGGCAGCAGCGGTTCGTAAGATATCTTACCGAATCCATACTTTCCATCCACATTGACGACGAGGTACTCATCCGGAGTGGAAGTGACGACCATGCCGTCGCTAAGCACCTTGAAATAACTATCGGGATTGACCTGATCCGCGCCGGGGACCGCGTTGCCGTAGCGGTCTATGATGTACGCCTTCGAGCCATTGTATACGACCGCAAGGCCGTTCTCAAATCCGCTAGCCTCCTCATACAGCGCGGGAATCGCTATGTCACCGCTGACGTCGAGATATCCGCACTTCCCATCAAGCTCGAACACAGCAAGACCTTCATAAAAAGATTGGAGCCTGTCGTATTGGAAAGGGATTATAACTTTGCCCGTCTTGTCGATGGCGCCGAACTTGCCGTCTTTCTCGACCGATGCGAGGCCATTGCCGGAAAAACACCGATATTCATTGTAGTTCACAAAATAATATGACTCGTACTGCGGCTGTATCACCCACGCGCCGCTCTTGTTGATAAATCCGAACCTATACTCGTACTCCCAAGTTTCGAGCCTAACGGTACATTCCCAAGCGCCAGCGAGCCCCTGGTTGAATGGGAATACATTTGATATGCATTTAAAGTAGCTGGCGGTGCTGCTCCCCTCGGTGGTCTGCTCTCCGTAGGCATCGTAGTATGTAAATTTTTCAAAGAAATCAATGACAACATTGCTGTTAAGATCGACATATGTGCTCGGAGCTTCGGTTCCATAATGCGCAGTCCCGCATGGTATCAATCCCTCTGTCGGCACCTTCAAAGGCCAGCAGTCGTACCATTTGCCTGTATCTGGCGGGGCTGGCACGAATTGATTGCCATCGGCGTCAAACAATCCTCCGATAAATACCCATCCGCCATAAAAGCAATAGTCATAGCTATAATCATATTGCCCCCATTCCGATTTTGCGTACAAGTAATGATATCCGTCTTCCGGCCCGGGAGACCCGAACGAATCCGGATCCCTGCGGAATGGCTTGTAGTTCCCGGTAGCGTCGATAAAGCCGAGTTTGACATATTTCACGATCTCCCCTTCCCAATTCTCGCTATCGGCATAATCGCCGACTACCGCATAGCCCTCGGAGAAAGGATTGGCGACATCGTACTTGAAATCAATGATGATGTTGTTGTTCATGTCGATGTAGCCCCATTTACCGTCCTTTTTCACCGGCGCGAGTCCTTCCGAATAAAAACGAGCATCATCGTATTGCGGCGCAATAAGCTGCTCATACATCAAAACTCCCCTATCCACACCGGCGGCCGAAGCAGTGGGCATTAGCGAAGCGCAAAGCGCAATCGCGGCCAAGATTGTTATTATGCGTCGTTTCATGTAATTTCCTCCATTTTTTTATCTAACGTGAGGGCTCCGCCCCCACAACCCGAACATCGTGCGCTACAGCTAAATTCGCTTTGGCGCAAAGACCATAGTCAGCGCCAATGCAAGGGAAAAGAAACGCTTTCTCCTATTGATTCAAGCCTCCACCTCTAGCCATGTCAACGCATAGATGGGGGTTGTTGACTTTGGTATCTGTTCAGTTCATTTCGCAAAGGCTCTTGGTACTTTTGTCTTTAGCGCTTTGTCAATTTGCAAGTTTGAATCCCCCGTCTACCGTCAGGATCTCCCCTGTGACCTGCTCTGCCGCTTCAGATGCGAGATACACTACTGCCGCTGCTATCTCGATGGGCTGATTGCGACGGTGAGTCGGCGTTTTATCCATCCATTCAGCATCGTACTGTGAATACATCGCCGCATTCTGAGCGGCGCCGAGCTTGCTTTCCGTATAACCCGGTGNTACGGCGTTCACGCGGATGTTGTACTGCNCCCACTCATGCGCGAGCATCCTTGTCATATGGTTGATGCCCGCTTTAGAGGCGCTATAGCTGACCGTCGTCTGCGGCGTATTGACGATCTCCCCGGCATTCGACGTGATGTTGATTATCACCCCGCCTCCGCTGTCGCGCATTTTCTTAGCGGCGTATACCGTCATGATAAAGACAGCCGTCATGTCGAGCTTTATCACGTCGTGCCAGTCCGCAAAATTGTTTATATCTGCCTCAATCGATTCAAACCACCGGACAATCCCCGAATTATTGACCAACACGTCAATTGAGCCGAAGTCGGAATATGCCTCGTCTACCACGCGAGCAGGGTCTCCATCTGCCGTCAGGTCTCCAACGTAGAACCTCGCTTTCACTCCGAACTCGCTCTCTATGCCAGCAGCGACAGCCTCCCCTTCTTCTTTCCGGCGCCCCATCATCATAATATTTGCGCCCAACTCCGCGAAAGCCTTTGAGATTCCAAGCCCGATGCCAGTATGGCCGCCGGTAACCATAACATTTTTCCCCTTTACTGAAAACGCATCTATCATAGAACTAATCATAATATATCAGCTCCTGTCGTATGGTATCCTGATTATGCCAAAAGCAAAACAAGATGCTTTGCACACTTCCTATGAAGAATTGCTCAAATAACGGCAGCGCAGTATTGGATGATTAGTTTGCAACGCGGAGCGACTCGACTTCCTCGCGGGTCAATCCGGTTGCCGCGATTATCTGTTCAATCGGCATATTCATTTTCAATAGATTCCTGGCAATTTCCACAGCTTTTTCAGTTCGCCCTTTTTTCTCTGCTCCACCAACCATAGAAGCAATATCGCGCCGCGCCTTTTCGCGGTCATCGTAAAGCATACGGGTACGCTCGTCAGCCGATAATTCTTTGAGCACGCCGACAGCTTTTCTCATCTGCGGGCTTCTTTGTTCAAGCATATCTAAGACCTCCTCATCGTCTGATTTGATAAACTTCATCCAGTACCATAATTCCGTGCTGTCAGTATCAGGCGGCAGCTTGGAAAGCTCCAGAGTGTTAAACTCGACTAAATCAGTAAACTCTGTGCCGTCCTTGTCTGAGCGGTGGCGGAATTGGTTATGATAATAGCTGTTTTCCGGCACAAGTTCGTAGTCGGTGATGATTATTGATATGACTCTCTTGATGACAGAGTAATCCTGACCGGAAGCTATCTGCTCCGTCACCATTTTTGACTGGTAATAAACGCTTCGTTCTTTCATCTCCGGGACAAACCAAAGCTGGACGTCGATATGCACGACGCGCCCGCTTTTTGTGTGGACTTTCACATCCAGAATCCCATACTTATCATTTTCGGATTCTTTCTTAACATGGGGGTCAACGACGGTCAAATAAGCGACGCAAACCTCCTGGCTTAAGCCATGGGGAGTGTCAACTTATGAAGTCATTGAATACTCCAAAAGCATAAATCAAACCAAATACACCGCGTACAGGGGGACTGACTTGATGCCGTTTTCAAATCCGAAGTTTTTGGCTGACACCCTGATTGCGCATTCGGGGCTGTATTCTCGAATGCTCTCATATTAACCCTCGTCAAGCCCGCCTCATAGCATGAATACGCATCGAATGTCAAGATAATTGAATTCAGTAACAACTAAAGATACCAATAAATGTATAGTTGCACATTATTTCGCACATTTGAGCGGACGTTTCTTTATTTCAGTCAATATCTCGTCTGCTTATCCTTGCCAAGAGCGCGGTAGAGGTCATAGTATACTTCCAAAAGATTTACCTTGTTCATGATAATTTCTGCGTCGCCATTTACAGCGGCGTTAAGGGCATCAGCTACGATGTCCGCGCCCGGTTCGTTCCGCAGCAAAGCAAGCAGAGCGCAAGCGTCTAAAACATAATTGCTCATAAATCCAACTCCGCGTCAGCGCGTTTGCGTTTCAAAAAATTGTCAACTGACATTTCGGGATAGTCTGCCAGTATTCCGCGAAGACCAACCGTGCAGTCGGTAGTCTCTTTCACGGGCATTAGCTGGATAACCCCGTCGCTTTCTTTAACCCGGACTTTTTCAGTTTTGATTAGTTTAAGCAAAACTTCGGGGAGTGCTTTTGTCGCCATGACAGTATCAGTCATATGTGACACCTCGTTTCAGTTTTCTCGGTGTCACTTCGGGTCTCCCGGGGTTTCACGCAAAGTCGTCTGACTTTGTGGGGTGGGAGCTTGGCCCGAAGTGAGCGGCACATATATTTCATTATCATTGTCAAAAATAATGTCTCGAGCATTTTGAGGTAATTTCTCATTTCCCTCAAATAGCCACAGCGCAACATGAGTATCTAGCAAATATCTCACTGCATATACTCCTTAAAATCTTCGAGAGGCTCGTTAAAATTATCTGGTACAGTAATCTTCCCTTTAAGACAGCCAAATGCCGCGCTGCGGTCCTTCTTTGAGTCCAAAATCGGTATGAGATTGACAATCCCATCTGCTTCCTTTACCTTAACCATTACTTTTTCCGCCTTTATCAAGCGAAACAGCGGCTCTGGCAATGTGTTTGTGTTTAGCACTAATTCAGTCATATGTGACACCTCTATTCTAAAGTCATTAGCGTCACTTCGGACCAATTTGGCCCGAAGTGGGCGGCGTGATACACCGTCTCCGCCACTGGGCGGCATATTGAAAAAATGAAATCTGCGCAAACTGCTTTTCACTATTTCGCGGGCAAGTGCATACAGGTTGCCGGTGACCGGCAAGCAGTTTACACGATACCCTCCGCAGGAGCCCACGGCAGATTGCAGCGCGAAGCGCTGAATCTGTCAGAGTGGGTCATATCCTCACCCACTGGAGCATATGACGTTCCCCGACCACTGCATCGTGCGGAATCGACGCATTTGATTTCCACAGCCATACTATCATATTTATCCCAGTGAGACAACTATTATTCCATTAATTGAGACTCACTTCAAAAAACTGATGCCACTGTTCTGCGGCTCAATGCTCCTATCTTCATGATTCGGTAAAATGAAATCGCCTTCGTTGAAAGCCGTGACAAGGAACAATGTGTTGTGTTGAAAAGTGCTATACATGCCCCCGCTTTGGCCAAAATATCCGATTTTCATGCAGCAGCCTGTCGCGTTGTCGATGCTGAAATCATACATAACCCCTGCAAGCGGTATGCTGTACTCTGTGCATTCACGCCCTGCAACAGTGCTGTTCCCAATGATGTACGCAGTAGCATCGACGCTTCTTCCGGACAAATCTATCAGACTGTCGATCCAGAATCTGCTCTCAAGCGGGGCTGCAAACCTTGCATAATCGGTAAGATTGTCAAGAGTGTCGCAGACATCCGCGTCCAACAAGATGCTGCTTCCTGCAAAATCGACTATATCAGCGATATTCGCCGATGTAAACGCGGCTGTCCCATATGAGCGAAAATGCACTTGATCGACGTTCCCCTTGGCATCCTTAGACCACAGATACTCGTCGACTCCATTTGAAGAGTAGATCGCTCCCAAATTTCGGGCATATGAAATGGCTATCTGCTCATCGTTCAGATCGACCTTGTATTCGATCCATACACGCTTCGGCAGCTTTGTTGAAAATGTCGATGTCGACACTGTCTCAATGTCCGCATTTGTTTCCTCTTCATCTGCGTTTGTATCCACAATCTGAGAACCGATACTATATGGCTGCCTCTGCATTGCGTAGGAAGAATGCCTGTTTGTAGAAATTACGCTACTAATGATGCTGCAAATGATCGACGCGATGACCATCCTTAGAATAAACGAGCCAAGAGTCAATCGTTTTTTCTCTGTCTTATGTCTCATCATTTTGATGTACCTCCTCTTTTCTTTGAGGATAACATACTATCAATACGCGAAAAGTGTAAAGTAATGTCATATTTGGTGAGAATAATGCTATATTTGACAACATGCACGGATCTCCAGAGCTGTTTTGTCAAGCCTTTCGAAAATTCGGGCATGTATTCTTGCCAAGCATGGTCTTCACCATGCGAGCAAGCGCGGAATCGATATGCGATTTCGCGCTGTTCATGTTAACGAAAAAACTTATAAATACGTTGAGTGTTACTCGCTTTGGCCGGTCTTCACCTCGGTGCTGCCGGTCGTCGCCTTGAGATACACTTCCTCCAGCCCCTCGAAAGCGTCTCTCTGGCACGTCGGCAACTGCTTGAGGCACAAATGGAACACAACGCATGCGCGGCAATTGCCATAATAGACGCACCCCGTGTGCCAGCAATCGCACCCGAACTCTTCCGCATGCGCGGCGTGATCAAGCGCGGACGCCATATCATCGCGCGTCAGTCCTACAGGAGGATTATCCCGCCATTTTAATTTGTTTTTCTGCACCAGCACATTTTTAATCTCTGCCATACCTAACCAACCTTTCAATTTGTTTTTTTGGCGCCCACCCTTCCGAGCAGACCACCTTTTTCTCGTGAGCATTATATAACATAATCCATGCAAAATCAAATCATTTAAAACTTTTCAAGTTTTTACGCGGACGCTACTTTATGAATGTCATTCTGTGGGAGCTTGCGACCGAAGAATCTTGTTCTGCTGCAAATTGAATGGGGCAGGGGGACGTGTTCTGATGGCCCCCATTATCTAAAATAGCACGACGTCAACTTGCGCGTGAACTATTATTCTGTTACAATAAAAATCAAAAATGCACGAAGAGGAGATGAACACCGTGAATATGTCCGCATTTTATGATTTGACCTATGGCATGTTTATCCTTGGCACGGTTAAAGACGGCGAATACTACGGTTGCACAGTCAACACAGTCGTACAAATTTCAAGCGATCCAAATCTGCTGTCGGTCAGCATACATCATGACAACTACACGAACAAAATTCTCAAGGAATCCCGACTGGCGTCAGTCAACATACTTGCCCAGGGGGCGCCTATAGACGTAATCCAAACTTTTGGCTTCAAATCAGGCGCAAATACAAACAAGTTTGAAAATATCGCGTTCCTACCCACCGCCGACAATTTGCCAGTGCTTGAGGAAGGCATATGCGGATGGCTTGAGTGCAAAGTGGTGGATTATATGGAGCTGCCCGCCAGCACGCTCTTCATCTTAGAAGTTTTTGAAGCGGAGAGGCTAGGCGACCATGTCAGCCCCATGACATATGCCTATTATCAGATGGTGATGCGGGGCGGTGTGCCGACGAACGCGCCGGGACACACTCTGCCGGAAGAAGAAGGGGGCGCGCCGGCAGGTCCACAGTATGTCTGCTCCATATGCGGCTATACATACGACAATTCAGACGGACCGTTTGAATTTCTGCCTCCGGACTGGAGATGCCCGGACTGCAAAGCGCAAAAACCTGCGTTTGTCATAAAGACTTGATGGGAACATGGGCTCGAGGCGCGCTTATGCTCCCCATATAAAGCTTAGCGTCGCAAAAACGATGAAACACAGGATGCTGATTATTGGATTCACCCAGTACATCACCTTCTTTGAAACAGGCCGTGCCCGCTTCGGCCTAATAAGACAGCTGTATAAATGGACAAGCAGAAAGAACACCGGTATGCCAATAACGACGAATCCCTTTGTCCATGACAGGCCCGTCTGTCTCCCCGCCAAATCCTGTCGCGCAATGTCCGGTATGATGTTCCACATAAGCCCGCCGATTGGCAGCGGCAGAAACATATTACAGAGCTTATCAGTATTGTTTTTAATGATTTCTTGTCCATAATAATCCTCTATTCTACAGCTCTATTATCGTCACGCCGTCCTCGCCCTCGCCATATCTCCCCAGACGAAAAGACTTCAACCCCCGCTGCTGCCTCAAGCACTGCTGCACGGCCTGGCGTAAAACGCCCGTCCCCTTGCCGTGGATGACGGTCACGATTTCGAGCTTCGCCAAACGCGCGTTGTCCAAAAACCGCTCCATGACAGGGATAGCCTCATCAACGGCCATGCCGCGCAAATCGATCTCAGGGCTGGCCGCGACCTCGCGCAGCATCGCATCGGACCTCGCCAGATGCCGCTTGACCTCCGGCTGCACATCGGCTTCGACAATTGAAACCTCGTCGCTCCTCGCGGTGATATTCATAATCCCCGCGCGCAGCGATAAAACACCGTCGGGACTAACGGAAATAACGTCCGCGAACGTTCCCAGCCCGCGCAGGCGTACCCTGTCGCCAGCCACCGGGGCGCGCGTCGGCCCCTCTGCGTCCTCCTCGGCGACGTCAGCTTCAAGTGACGCATCCGCCTCGTTCAGCCTCCTGAACAACGCGGCCTTGTCCGCATTCAGCATCGCACGGTCGGCATCGCTCGCCGCCCTGCGCTGCAAATCGCGCAGCTCATCCATCACAGCGTCCGCAGTCCTGCGCGCGTCCTCCAGAATCCGTGCCGCTTCGCGCTTCGCGTTCTCCACGGCCTTGCCGCGCTCATCGTCCAGCTGCTTCTTGATCTCGTCTGCGACGCGCCGCGCGTTGTGCGCATCGCTCAAAAGCCTGCTCGTTTCCAGCTTGTCGTTTTCCAGCTCAATGCGTCTCGACTCCAACCCGGCGATCGCATCTTCAAACGACACATTCTCGTTGCTGACCCTCTGTCTCGCATCCTCGATGATCTCCCCCGGCAGCCCCAGCCTGTCGGATATGGCAAAAGCGTTCGACTTGCCGGGAACTCCCAAGATCAGCCTGAACGTCGGCCGCAGCGTCTCAACATCAAACTCGCACGAAGCGTTCATCACCCCCGGCGACGTCAACGCATATATCTTCAGCTCCGCGTAATGCGTCGTTGCGGCGATCAGCGCTCCCTTTTTGCGCGCGTATTCGATGATCGCAATGGCGAGCGCCGCGCCCTCGACAGGGTCCGTGCCCGCTCCCATCTCGTCAAATAATAACAAGGAGCCTTCTTCGCAGTTCGCGAGTATATCGACGATATTGGTCATATGCGATGAAAATGTGGACAGCGATTGTTCGATCGACTGCTCGTCGCCAATATCGGCCAAAATGCCATTGAGAATCGTAACTATGCTGCCATCTGCGGCCGGTATATGCAGCCCGCACTGCGCCATGGCGCACAACAGCCCGATCGTCTTCAACGAAACGGTCTTCCCTCCGGTGTTCGGCCCAGTGATGACAAGCGTGTCGAACTCGCCGCCCAGCCTGACGTCAATAGGCACGGCGTCCCTCGCCGGCAGGAGCGGATGCCGCGCGGCATTCAGCTTTATAACCATGTCGTCCGAAATAGACGGCTCTGCAGCGTCCATCCTATTCGACAGCTTCCCCTTTGCAAAAATGAGGTCAAGCGCGGCTAAAACCTCAAAATCGTTAACCAGATCGTCGCCATCGTCAGCGACGTCGGCGGAAAGCTCACGCAAAATTCGTTCGATCTCCTGCTTTTCCTTTGCCATTAGCTCACGTATTTCATTGTTTATCTGCACGACGGCCATAGGCTCCACAAAATGCGTCGCCCCCGATGATGAAATATCATGCACAAGGCCTGGCACGGCTGATTTCTGCTCCGCCTTGACAGGCACGACATACCTTCCGTTCCTGACTGTGATTATCGGCTCTTGCAATGCTTTTGAGTAGGCTGGCGATGTAATGATTTTATTGAGCGTCTGCCGCACTTTGTCGCTCGCGATGCGCAAATGCCGCCGAATGTCATAAAGGTCGCTGCTTGCATTGTCTGCTATCTCGTCTTCAGATACAATGGCGGACGAAATCTTCGCCTCTAAAAATTTATTCGATTTAATTGCGTTGAACAGATAAAATATCGCTGATACGCTGTCGTCGCGCTCACCGGCTGCGTAGGCCATCGCAGAGGCTGATGAGCGCAGCAAAGCGGCGACGTCCAACAGCTCCTTTGCGTTGAGCATGCCGCCCTTGTCTGCGCGGCTCACGGTCGCGCGAATGTCCTTGACGCCTGAAAACGGTGGGCTGCCTTTAAGCGAGATCATATTCCTGGCTGCGGATGTTTCTCCCAACAAGCTCTTTACAGATGCTATGCTTGCCGATGGCCTCATCGCCATGGCCGCCTCCTTTGCGGTCTCGCTGACGGCTGCGTCCGCGAGCATTTCTAAAACGGCAGGCAGCTCTAATATTCGATATGATTTTTCATTTAGTTCCATATATATCCTCAAAAAAATATGCTGCATTTCATGGATTACGACCACGAGCGCCATTCTGCAAGAACTTGCGGCTTCGCGTGTCATTCTGAGGGCGCCTGCGACCGAAGAATCCTAACATTTCTCATGTTGCAACCACGCATGTCAAAACGACATTTTATGCAAATAATCCAACGTGCGGAACCTCCTGTCGAGCTGCGCCAAAAGGTACCCTTCCGACGCCGCGCCCAGCTCTCGCAGCGCCGCATCGCTGACCGAAAAGGAAAGCAGCTTCTTCGGCTCACAGCCGATGACGTACCGCGCAGCGTTCAACGCCCCGCTGCCTAACACCGCCCCGCTGCCAAGCGCTATGCTGCTGCCAAACACTGCCTTGCTGCCGGCCACCGCGCCTTCACCTACAACAGCCGCCCCATCTCTTACAACTCCCGCGCCGTCTCTTACAACTCCCGCCCCGCCGTCTCCGGGAAATGCCGCTTCGGCCCGCGCGCAATCCGCGCAATAGACCACGCCGCCCGAAAAATCCAGAAACGCGCGCTCGACGGCATCGCTCCCGCATGCCGCGCAATGCGACAACAGGGGCGTGAATCCAAGAATCGCCATCAACCGCAGCTCAAAAGCAGCTTTAACATAAGCCGGAGGCTTTATGCCCTCGCTGAGCGCGAACAACGAGTTCAAACACAACGGCAAAAGCTGCACGCTGGGGCTATCCTCGTCCGATGCAGCTTCCGCAAGCTCCGCAAAATAAGAGCCCAACGCCAGCAAAGCGACATCGCCGCGCAAGCCGCTGAACTGCTCAATGCTGCGAGCTTCGGTCAGCGTCCATCTGTCGCGGCTCGAGAACAATGTCATCTCGGAAAACACAAGCAGCTGGGTCACAGCGGTAAACTTGCTGTTGCGCCGAAGCGCTCCGCGAGCGTTGACGGTGATTTTCCCTTCTCCCCCCGTCAGCACGGTCAGAATCTTGCTGGATTCCTTATATGCCGTTTCGCGTAGAATGATTCCGGTCGTGTTTATGTACATGATGTATATCCGAAATTCCTTATCGACGACTGGCTGTCCCGCCAATTCGCCTTCACTTTCACCCATGTTTGCAAAAATACCTTTGCTCCCATAAACGCTTCTATGTCCTCGCGCGCCATTTGGCCGATTTTTTTCAGCATGGCGCCATTTTTTCCTATAATCATGCCTTTATGGCTCGCTTTTTCGCAATAAATCGTCGCATCGACATCAATGATCCCCACAATGTCGCTCCCCACGTCTCCGTCGCCCCACTCCGGGCCGCCATTCCCGTTCAAAAAACCACCGATAACGCCACCGCTCCCCACATCTCCGCCGTTTGCGCCCGCAAAGCCATCTTCGAAGCCCTCTGCAAAGCCATCGATCCCCACATCTCCCACATCTCCCACATCTCCCACATCTCCCACATCGTTCCCCACATCGTTCCCCGCGTCGCCGCCAGCAGCAGCCGCTCCGGGCACACGTTCGGAGAATTTTGTGATCTCGACCGCCGTCCCATGCGGAATCTCGCGCTCCATGCACAGCAATAACTTTTCGCGAATAATCTCCGCGATTATCTGCTTCTCCGGCTGGTCTGTCGTCATGCCATCGGGAAAAAGCTGCGGCCCTTCAACCGCGAATGAATCGAAGACCTCCAGCAATTGCGCCATCCCATCGCCGCTTTTCGCAGATATCGGTATGATAGCATCAAAGGCAAAACGCTTGGAATATCTGTCGATAATAGGCAGCATCTGCTTCGTTTTCAACGTGTCGATCTTGTTGATAAGCAGCACCGCTGGTACGCCAATGCGCTCTATGTGCTGTATCAACAGCTCTTCCTGCGTTCCGATGCTGTCGACCGGCTCGGCAATCAGCGCCACCGCATCGACATCCGCGACGCTTTCCTTTACGATGCCGACCATATACTCCCCAAGCCTGGTCCTCGCTTTATGAAAACCAGGCGTGTCGAGCAATATCATTTGCGTCCGCTCATATGCAAACACGCCGAATATCCTGTTTCTGGTGGTCTGCGGTTTCGGCGTCACGATAGCGACCTTATCGCCGGTAAGTCTGTTCGTAAGCGTGGACTTGCCGACATTCGGCCGCCCGATTACGGCTATCATCGCTACTTTCTCAATCATAACAGCTAAAACCCCAGTTCGCTCAATATTGCCTTTTCGCGTTCACGCATCTGCTGCTTTCCCTCGCCCTCGTCAACATGGTCATATCCCAACAGATGCAAAACAGAATGGATAGTCAAATACGCAGTCTCGCGTTCACGGGTGTTGCCGTTTTCCTTCGCCTGCTCTTTTATCTTCTCGGCAGACAAGACAATATCGCCAAAAGGCAGCACCCCATCGGCGGACAACGCGACATCAGGCATGCGCGCATCCCACCCCGGAGCCGAATACTCCAGCATCGGAAATGACAGAACATCCGTCGACGAATTCACGCCGCGATAATCACGGTTGAGATTTTTTATGCCTTTATCGTCCGTGATCAACACGCTCAATTCGCATGGGACATCGACGCCCTCCGCTTGCAAGGTAGCGCGGATGCAATGTTTAATTAGAGGGATCTGCAATCGCTCGTTTGAAGCCACGGCGCGATGCCTGGTAAAAATCCGGTGCATTTGCATGTGCTTCACCTACTTCCGCCGCCCGTTACGGGCCGTCTTGATGCGCTCGGAGCGCCTGTTTTCCTGTCTCTCCTGTCATAAGCTTCGATAATCTTTGACACCAGCTCGTGCCGCACTACATCTGCAGACGTCAAATTGCAAATGGCAATATCGCGGATGCCCTCCAAAACACGCATTGCATCGCGCAGACCGCTTGTCTTGTCAGGCGGCAGGTCGATCTGCGTGATGTCGCCGGTTATCACGATTTTCGATCCAAACCCGAGCCGCGTGAGAAACATCTTCATCTGTTCGCGGGAAGTGTTTTGCGCTTCATCAAGAATAATAAATGAATCATCGAGTGTCCGTCCGCGCATATATGCCAAAGGCGCAACCTCAATGTTGCCGCGTTCGAGATATTTATTATACGTTTCGACGCCCATAAGGTCAAACAGAGCGTCGTACAAAGGCCTCAAATAGGGATCGACCTTGCTCTGCATGTCGCCAGGCAAAAAGCCGAGACGTTCGCCCGCTTCAACAGCCGGCCTCGTCAGGATAATCCGATTAACCGATTTGCTGCGGAATGCGGCCACTGCGGCAGCGACGGCCAGATACGTCTTTCCTGTCCCCGCAGGACCGATAGACAGCGTCACGGTGTTCGCTAAAACAGCATCGATGTATTTTTTTTGGCCGATCGTCTTCGCCTTAATAGGCTTCCCTTTTGCGGAAATGCAAATCACATCGCGCGTGATTTCGCCGATTTTGCCCTCCTGCCCCTCCTTGACGAGACCAATGATATACCTGACCATCCTGCTGTCGATCTGTTCGCCCTTTGCGGCCAACGCAAGCAGCCCGCCGATCGCGCGCTCTGCATAGCTCGTGCAGTCTTCATCGCCGGAGATGCAAAGCTCTGAATTCCTGTCCGTAATCTTGACGCCAAGCTCGCCTTCCAGCAATCGGAGATTTTCGTCAAATGATCCAAACACGTTAATGACATTCTCCAGCCTATCAACATTAATCAATATTTCGCTCATATAGACCCGCTCCCATCCTGCCTCAAACGATTCACCAGCTCCTCGTCAGGAGTTACGATAATCGTCTTGTAGTCGGTATATAATACCATACCTGGCTTCCCTCCGCGAGCTTTCTTTAAAAATTTTATCTGCGTATAGTCGACAGGTGTCTTGCCGCCTCCACGCGCCGATGAATAATATGCGGCAATCGTCGCCGCTTCGAAGATTGTGTTGTCATCGGGGGCTGTTCCCTCCTCAGGACAGATAACCACGTGCGACCCATGCAGCTTCTGCGCATGCAGCCATATATCGCTCCGTGCGGCGAGCTTATGGGACAATTCTTCATTCTGCGTGTTGTTCTTGCCCGCATAAATCGTACACCCGCCGGAAGATAGAAATCTCATTGGCCTTGAAAGCCTAGCTTTCGCGCTCCCGCCTTTTGAGCTTCCCGCTCTGGCGTTCCCGCCTTTTGGTTTTCCCGCCTTTGCGCCCCCGCCTTTTATATTCACCGCTTGCGAATTTCCGCCTCTTGCATTCCCCGCTCTTGAAGCGCCGTTTATTGCAATCCCCGCCGACGAGCCGCCCATCCCCTTGCCATGCATCTTCAAATATCCCGTCATTGCCAGCTCTCGGCGAATCTCCTCCATATCAAGCTCGTTCTCCGCAAGGTCGATTTGCACGAGCACGCTCTCCAAATATTGCAGTTCGCTCTCTCCCTGCTCAATTTGCTCCGTCAGAAATCGTTCGGCGTTTTTTGCTTTCGTATAATCCTTATAATACTTTGCTGCGTTTTGCTGCGGAGTCTTCAAAGGATCCAAGGCGATCGTCCGCATCACCACGCCCGACGCTTCCGCCGCTTCAGCAGCATCCACCGCAGCTTCCGCCGCTTCCACTGCGTCCGCAGCATCCACCGACGCTTCTGCCACGCCCGCTTCCGCCACGTCCCCCGCCGCTTCCGCCACGCCCGACGCTTCCGCCGCTTCAGCAGCATCCTCCCCCGCTTCCCCCGCTTCCGCAAAAAAATC
>JGI24702J35022_10000911_pt1 | contig 18422 bp, 17 predicted proteins | sample TergutTh196P4_FD_35022 | JGI IMG/M metagenome (IMG submission 35022)
GGACGTGTCATATTACGCAAAACTAAGCAGTCTTTCCGCGAGTATTTATGGCTCAAAAACAAATTGAGTTATGAATGTAAACACTGCCATTCACGTCAATTGCTACGCAGCGAAACAGTGATGGAACACAACAAACTGCCTTTTCGTTACCGGTTTATCGCCATGCACCTTTTGACAAGCACCTGCGGCGCAGGCAGTCAAAACAAATCGAAAGTGATGGTAATGACTGAAAGCGCTGTGGTTGAAAATCCGAAGCCGCCACGTAGAGTAAATCACATAAAAATACAGATTGTACCTGATTTAAAGGCGGATACTGCTACAAAAGTGGTCAAAGAACAGCTTAGTTATTAATCTGATATTCAAAGTGATAATTCTACTTCATATAAAAAGTTGAACGAGGTGCTACAGACACATCAGATACAGATGATAAAGCCGGAAGACCTTTCGAAAGTACTTCCGTGGGTACATATTTGCATCGGCAACGTAAAACGTTTGCTTTTGGATATACACCATCAACTTAAAAACGAGCATTTACAGTATTATCCGGATGAGTTCTGTTACAAATTCAACCGCCGTTATTTTGGCGAGAAGATATTTGACCAACTTGTGATGGTCGCAGCATCTTACTCGACTGATTTCAAGTCCAGAATTTTATAATAGGACGCTTTGAGGATGATCATTTAAGTTTTCATTGTGTACGATAGTACAAACAATGAAAATTCACGCTCGGTGGCATTTAGAGGGTGTAAGTATATAAGTACCCTACACAATATATTCGACGTTTTTACAAATTTTTAAATGTTGATTTTCTGTGCTTTGCACCATTAACCACTCACCATTAACCACTACTGAAATCATCAATTAAGACCTCTCGATGTACAGGTTAATCGCTTTTAATCAAAGGCCCATCAGCAAAATAAATCAGACGCAATCCTGTCGGCTATCATTTTTCCTTTACGGGTAAGCGTGAAAACGCCTGCCTGTTCCTGCATGTAGCCGTTTTGTAGATAAACGGCGGTTTGCCGCAAAAATTCACTTTCAAAAGCATCACCAAAATGAGCGTGGATATAGCCGGTATCGACGCCCCATATTGTTCGCAGCGAAACTAATATATAGTCGTTGTATTGTTCAACAAGCGTTATTTGTTCACGCTCGAACCATGCTGTTTCATTTTCCAAAGCTGTGATATATTGGCTGTTGTTACTGACATTCCATTGCCGTGACTGTCCATCGAAGGAGTGAGCAGCCGGCCCAATGCCAATGTACGGCTGTTGTTGCCAATAGGCTGTATTGTGGCGCGATCGGAAACAGGGTCGTGCAAAATTGGATATTTCGTAGTGTTCAAAACCTGTATTTTCCATAGTATCAAAAAGGATATTGAACTGATTGATGCTTTCATCCTCGGAAATGGTAAATGATTCGCCTTTTGCCTGTCGCCTGCCGAAGACTGTTCGCGGCTCAATGGTGAGATGGTAAGCCGACAAATGAGGCACATCCAACGCAAGCGCCTGTTTCAGATTTGCTGCCCAGCGTGCCGACGTCATAGATGGCAAACCATGCATCAGGTCGATGCTGATGTTGTGAAAACCCCGTTTTTGGGCAATTTCAACTGATTGTACTGCCTCGCGGGCACAATGCCTGCGGTTCATCCATTGTAAATCGTCATCAAAAAACGACTGGACTCCGATACTCAACCGGTTGAAGCCCAAGTCTAACAAAGCAGTGACGTAATCGTCAGTCAGGTCGTCGGGGTTGGCTTCAAGGGTGATCTCGGCACCGAGAACAAGCGTATAATGTTGAGTCACGGTTTCCAATAATCCTGCCAATTCATCAATAGACAATACCGACGGTGTTCCACCTCCGAAATAAAGCGTTTCAACAAACGCCTCTTTCTTCAATTGGGAGAGATGGAGGGACGGTAAATATTCCTTTCGTAATACGATTTCCTTTTTCATCGCAGCAAGCATAGCATCCTTATCTTTCATTGCTACACGGAAATGAAAGTCGCAGTAATAGCATACCTGCTTGCAATAGGGAATGTGAACGTATATCAAATTTTCTCCACTCTGCGTTGGTGACGACCTCCGTCAAACGTTGTATTCAAAAATTCATCGACAATGCAACAGGCAGTATCTTCAGTTATGAAACGGGCAGGTAACGAACAAATATTCGCATCATTATGCGCACGCGCCAAACGGCTGATTTCCGGAAGCCAGCACAAAGCGCCGCGAATACCGGCGTGTTTATTGACGGTCATATTGATACCGTTGCCGCTTCCACAAATAGAAACACCCAACTCACATTCGCCCTGCTCCACTGCATTTGCTAAAAGATGGCCATAATCGGGATAGTCCACCGCATCGGGAAGATCCGCGCCAAAGTTCCTGATCGTGTAACCTTTCTTTTGAAGGTAATCGACCATTTTCAGTTTTAACTCGTAACCGGCATGGTCGTTAGCAATGCCTATCACTATTTTCAATTTATTTCTACCAGTTCCTGACCGCTTTGCAATTTATTCTTGCTGTCGTATACTTCAGATTTCACTGTACCGACATTGGGGGCATACCATGTAATGGTCTTTGTGGTTGAGGTTTTGCGCATCACAGTAGCTACGCTTGTTTGTGTTACCTTGTGGCATTTAAATGTACCTGCCGGCACGGTTACATCCTCGATAGCCAAACATTCCTGATCGGTAAGCGATACTTCTGTTCTGATTTTGAAACCCATATTGACCGTCATGGTGAATTTGGCATCGTCGAGTTTATCGCCGGGCGAAAGTGAATTTGGTATTTTGAGTTTGTCGCCTTCAATTTCGATTAAGCCTTCAGTACCGGGAGCTGCAAAACTCTTCATGTCCCATTCCACCACGCCGTTTGAAATAGTTACAGTATAGGGAATTTCTAAAGGTGTATCGCTAACCTGCTTACGATTTTTGTCGAGCACTTGTCCCACATAACTGATGGTCATGTTGTCGCCTGAACCTTCCACATTCTTGATGGTTAACACCGAATAGCTAACCGCTTTCCCCTTGGCATCTTTTTGCACGTAGGTCAATACCATTCCCGCTTTGGTGGGGAAAAAGGTGTTTTGCGCGTATGCTCCTGCAGATATGGTGACAATGAGAGCTGCTAATAAAAATGATCGAATATTTTTCATATTGTTAAAAATTAAAATTTTAGAGAAATTCCAATGTTAAAAAAAGTCCAATAGCCTACTTCGGCGAAACCTGCAAAGTTGTTGGCAAAATAATAACGTGCACCCGCAAAAAAATCAGAGGTAGCTGTGTTACCATATTTCCAATCAGAATTATCGGAAACAATTTTGTAACCCAACATTAGTCCGGCATAGGTGTCGAGTTTGTCGACGAATGTATAGTGCAAAGCTCCACGAGCACCGATGAAGGTATTGTTAATCCTCCAATTGGAATTTTTAAACTTGATGGAAGAATATCCCAACAGTCCACCAACTCCAATTGAGCTTTTTTCATTCCAAAGATTATCAATGATACAGTGTTCGAAAGATGCAGAAAAAGTAGGTGTGCGAGTCACACCATTCCATCCGAATCCATAACCCGAATACCATGTTCCTCCGAATCCTATACCGAGGTTGACAACATTATCGCCTTTTACAAAAGTTGGGATTTGCGCCGAAACTTGCACAGCGATTAAACAAAAAAGACTACATCCTATAATAAACTTTTTCATGCTTATAATATAATATTAAAAATCTCCTACTCATAAGGCTTTTCGGAATCCGCCATTCATTCTACTTTGATGGGGCAAAAGTAAAAAAAAACTTTGACAAAAAAACAAAAATGATGTGTTCAGTTTTTATTTTTCAGCGCTTCTGCACCACCCACGATTTCAAGAATTTCGTTGGTGATGGCTGCCTGCCGTGCTTTGTTGTATTGCAGGGTCAAATCCTGTATCAAAGTGGTTGCATTGTCGGTAGCTTGATGCATGGAGGTCATGCGTGCGCCAAACTCCGAAGCAATTGACTCAAGCAGCGCTTCATAGAGAATCAGTCGAAGGTTGTGGGGAATCAGTTCGTTGAGGATATACTCCTTTGTTGGTTCAAACAAGTAATCGGTATGCTGCACTTTATTTTTGTTTTTCTTTCCCTTGCCTTCATGCTCATCTTCGGGTATCAACGGCAGAAACTGTTTACACACCACTTTTTGCGAAGCCGCATTGATAAACTCATTGTATACAATATCAATAGAATCGTAACGCCCTGATATAAAATCATCCATGAGCGATTTGGCTATCTTGGCAGCATTTTGGTATGTCGGTTTTTCTATGATATCCATATTGGGTTCATCCAAAATAACCTTACGTTTGCGGAGCACGTCGTATCCCTTTTTACCGAGGACAAGGAAGCGTATTTTTTCGGGTTTAAGATAACGGCTGTACTTGCTTTCAGCCAACTGCAATGCCGCCTTGATGGCATTGGAGTTAAATGCGCCACACAACCCGCGATTGGAGGTAATCACCACAATCAATACCTGGCTATAGTCGCGTATGTCGGCTAATATGTTGTTGGGGTCATGTCCTGCCGACGAAACCACATGTTGCATGATTTCCTGCATCTTAAGAGTGTATGGTCTGAAATTGGTTACCGTATCCTGCGCCTTTTTCAACTTTGCAGCTGCTACCATTTTCATGGCGCTGGTGATCTGCCGCGTTGAGGCCACCGATGCAAGACGTGTCCGTATCTCTTTTAAATTTGCCATCCGAAAATTCCTAATTCCTAAATTCTTAATTCATGATTCATTAGTCTTCACTCTTCACAATATATCTAAGCGCAATTTCCCGAGCGGCGAGTTCGATTTTTTTGATAATTTCATCATTCAGGTCGCCAGCGGCCAATGATTTCAAAGCATCGCCATATTTTGTTTCCATCAGTTCGTGGAAATCTTTTTCAAAAGCTCTTATTTTGTCCATGGGAACAGCTTTCAACAAACCCTGCATACCGCAATAAAGCGCTGAAATCTGTTGTTCTACACGCAAAGGTGCATGTAAGCCCTGTTTGAGCAGTTCCACATTTTTTCGTCCCTTGTCAATGATGGCTAATGTTGCGGCGTCGAGGTCGGAGCCGAATTTTGAAAATGCTTCCAATTCACGGAACTGTGCTTGATCGAGTTTCAACGTGCCGGCCACTTTCTTCATCGACTTGATTTGTGCATTTCCTCCCACACGCGATACCGAGATACCAACGTTGATGGCAGGACGAATACCTGCATTAAAAAGATTTGATTCGAGGAAAATTTGCCCATCGGTGATCGAGATCACGTTTGTGGGGATATATGCCGACACGTCACCTGCCTGCGTTTCGATAATCGGCAGCGCTGTAAGCGATCCTCCGCCTTTGACCATCGGACGGAGCACTTCGGGCAAGTCGTTCATCTGTGTGGCAATAGCGTCGGAATTGATGATTTTTGCGGCACGTTCGAGCAGTCGCGAGTGCAGGTAAAACACGTCGCCCGGATAGGCTTCGCGCCCGGGCGGGCGATGCAGCAGAAGCGACACTTCGCGATAAGCAACGGCCTGTTTCGAAAGGTCGTCGAATACCACTAATGCCGGACGTCCCGTGTCGCGGAAATATTCGCCGATGGCAGCGCCTGCAAACGGTGCGTAATACTGCAATGCAGCCGGCGCTGACGCCGATGCAGCCACTACCGTGGTAAATGCCAGCGCCCCGTGCTCTTCGAGTGTTTGCACAATACCGGCAATGGTCGATCCTTTCTGCCCCACGGCTACATATATACAGTATACCGGTTCTCCCCGATCATAAAACTCCTTCTGATTGAGGATGGTATCAATGGCAATAGACGTTTTTCCCGTCTGGCGGTCGCCGATGATGAGTTCGCGCTGCCCACGACCAATGGGAATCATGGCGTCTATGGCCTTGATTCCGGTTTGCAACGGTTCTTTCACCGGTTGCCGGAAAATAACGCCCGGCGCTTTACGCTCGAGAGGCATTTCGTAAAGTTGCCCCGTAATGGCGCCTTTTCCGTCAATTGGTTCACCGATGGTATTGATGACACGACCCAGCAAACCTTCGCCCACCATGATGGAGGCAATTCTGCGAAGACGTTTCACGCTGTATCCTTCTTTGATTTCGTTGGAAGGTCCCAGCAACACTACGCCCACGTTGTCTTCTTCGAGGTTCATCACAATGCCTTTCATTCCGCCTTTGAACTCGATCATCTCGTTCGCCTGTACATTCAAAAGGCCATAGATACGGGCAATACCATCGCCCACCGTCAACACGGTACCTACCTCCTCTAATTCTACTTCGGTTTTAAAACCTTCTATCTGTCTTTTCAGAATTTCCGATACTTCTGCCGGTTTTATATTGACCATGAGATATTTTAATTTTTGATTTTCGATTTTTGATTAGAGAACTTTAAACTTTAAGTGTTTTTTGCATTCGTTCCAGAGCCGACGACAGACTTGCGTCGAATTGCTGATCGCCCATGCGAAGGATAAATCCTCCAATCAGGTTGGGATTTGTTTCGGCGGTCATTTGCACATTAGCTTTTAACAACACATTGAGTTGCTGCTGCAACTGTTGTTTCAACAGATTGTCCATGTCGATTGCCGAAATTACGTGTGCCCGTTTTATACCTTTCGACTTTTCGTACAAGTCGATAAATATACGCGCAACGTCTACTAACATGATTTCACGCCGGTTTCGGATGATGAGGTTAATGAAATTGAGCGTCAGCAAGTGTACCCGCTTTCCGAGCAATTCGGCCATCACTTTACGCTTTTGTGGTGGTTTGATTACTGGATTGTCCAATATCTGATTGAATATCTGATTTTCACTGATTGTACCGCTGATCAATTCCATGTCGGCCTTCAATGCATCCAGGCACTTGTTTTCAGTACCAACCATCATCAACGCCTTGGCGTAACGAGTGGAAATAATACTCTGATTCATTTGAAATTAATTAACAGGCATTTCTTTTATCATCTGTTCGACCAATTCTTTTTGCTTCTGGCCGTTGCTCAACTCGCGGCGGAGGAGTTTTTCGGCAATCTGCACCGACAGTTCGGCGGCAGTATTACGTATTTCTCTTAGCGCCACATTCTTCTCGGCTTCGATGGAAACACGGGCGTCATTCATGATTTTCTCCTTTTCTTTGATAGCTTGTTCGCGTGCTTCACCAACTATTTTTTCCTTCACATTCTGCGCTTCTCGGAAAATATTTTCACGTTCGGCGCGAGCTTCGTTGAGGATTCGTTCGTTGTTGGCCTGCAATTTTTCCATTTCATCCCTGGCCTTGTCGGCGGCTTTCAAAGCCTGTTCAATGTTGTACTCGCGTTCGTGCAACATGTTCAGGATAACTTTCCAAGCGAATTTCTTCAACAGAAAAAACACAATCAGAAAGGATACCAGCATCCAGAATAATAATCCAATATCGGGCGTAACTAATTGCATACTTTTAAGAATTTAAGGTTTGAAGTTTCAAATTTCAGGGCTTTGCCCAACTTCAAACTTGAAACTAAAAGAACTTGAAACTATAAAAAAGCCCGGCTCTTCCGGCCAACCGCACGAACAGGCCAGGCTGATTTTTTTCGACCCTCTTATATGAAAAGGACCAACAAGCACAACACGATGGCAAAGAAGGCTACACCTTCGATAAGCGCTGCGGCAATGATCATGTTTGAACGAATGTCGCCCACTGCTTCGGGCTGGCGGGCAATGGCTTCCATTGCCGAACCGCCGATACGTCCGATACCGATACCTGCGCCAATGGCGGCAATACCTGCGCCAATGGCGGCGCCAAGTTTGGCAACTGCTACGTTGGCTGCTGCTTGTAAAATGATGGAAAGTAACATAATACTAATTTTTGATTTTAAGTGATTTTATTAAATCTTTGAATTCTTATTTTTTGAATCAATGAGGTTCTTCCACTGCCATGCCGAAGTACAAAGCCGAAAGCAACGTAAATACATAGGCTTGGATAAATGCTACTAACAATTCGAGAAAGAACATGAAAACCGTGAAAAGCACTGAAATTACAGATGCGCCAAATCCCAGAGCAACATTCATTTCGCCGAAGATGAAAATCAGGCTGAAAAATCCCATGACAATGATATGCCCTGCGGTGATGTTGGCAAACAAACGAATCATCAGCACAAAAGGCTTGGTGATGACCCCTGTCAGTTCAATAAACGGCATCAGGGGAAGAATGGGGGATTTTAACCACCACGGTACACCCGGAGCATTAACAATATGCATCCAATAATTTTTGTTGGTGCTGAATAACGTGATAAAAAACGTAAACAATGCCAGTACCAGCGTTATAGCAATATTCCCGGTGACGTTGGCTCCAAACGGAAAGAAGGGTATCAGCCCCATGAGATTGTTGACCAAGATAAAGAAAAAGAGCGTCAACAGGTAAGGCATGAAACGTTTGTATTTGTGGCCGATGGAAGGACGGGCAATGTCGTCGCGAACGAAAAGAATCACCGGCTCCACCCAAGACTGTAATCCCTTGGGTGGGAGATTACTCCGAGATTTGTATGCCTTCGCTACCGAGAGGAAAACCCATAAAATGATCGCCATGCTGACAAGAATAGCCAAAACGTTTTTGGTGATGGACAGGTCGAGCAACGGACGCTCGTCAGTGGTTTGTTCCACGATTTTTCCCTTATGGACTCCGTCTGCAGCAATACTAAAACCCTCGTGGCTACCATGATGAAAACTGGAAGACATGAACACATGAAATCCCGACTGTTTGCTGTACAGGATCACAGGCAAGGGAATAGACACATGATGCCCATTCCAGGTAAGGATATGCCATTCGTAGGCATCGCCAATATGATCGAGGATAAAGGTTCCGGGATTGAATTTTTCTTCTTCACCGCTTTCGTGCTGCGCTATTGCTAATGCTGCAGGACAGAACAGGAAGGCTACTAACAGAACTTTGAACAATATTTTTCGATATGTCATCACTTTGATTTTTTGACATTTCTGGACGTATGTCCGGTATTATTTCTAACGAATTTCAATATTGATAAGACTTCAAAGAAAACAAAAACAAAATAAGTGATCAAAAAGTGCACTGTGAATGGTACGCCATGTTGCCTGTAAATCATCAGATAAGCCATGATGTATACCATGTAGAGCAACAATTTGATGGTGGTTTGCAACATGAAAACCCTGACGAATGCTTTTGGTTTTTCCGTTATTGTTTTCATCACCCAAAAATGGGAGGCACAAGTTGCCAGCCACACAACACAAATGCTTATTATACGAAAGGGAAATTCTTTTGTTTCAAAAATTGTTGAAAAAAAAATTTGCGAAACAGAAATTACGATCGCTAACATTACTGCGGCGAAGAAAAAGAAGCGCTTTTTTTTGGTTGTCATTTTATAAATCATTGATGTGCAAATTTACATTAAATTTTGATATTGGATACTTTTTTTTTGACTGCCTTCCCCTAAAATGCGAAAAGAGCGGTTCTCTCGAACGGCCCTTTCTAGTTACTAACTACTAACTACTACAAAATTATGAAAAAAAACTATAATTTTACGAGCAAAAACCGCGCCAAACCTTGTGAATTTTTGAAGAAAGATTGTTAAAAATTAAAAAAAAAATCAACGACCTTTCGTATTACAATGATGGTATTAATATTATAGTAAAATAAAAGTTATATTTGTGAGTATATTATACGATTTTTGTTTCATATCTTTGCAAAATTATCAAAAAAATAAATCATGATTCTACACCCTCCGGCAAAAATAAATATCGGCTTGTCGATAGTTGGAAAACGACCAGATGGTTTTCACAACATTGAAACCGTTTTTTATCCAATCACATTATCCGACAGTTTGTCAGTTGAAACTACCGAAACGGGCGCTGTCTGCCAACTTGTCTTTTTGTGCGACGGTATTGAGTTGCCCAACAACGATAATCTTTGCTGCAGAGCTTACAATCTTTTAGATATTGATTATCAATTGCCTCCTGTAAAAATCCATCTGCACAAGGCAATTCCAGTTGGCGCAGGTCTGGGAGGCGGATCGTCAGATGCGGCATATACCTTACTGGCGCTAAACAATTTATTTCAACTTAAGTTATCCGGAGAGGAACTAACGCGATATGCAAGCTATATAGGTAGCGACTGCGCTTTTTTTCTTCAAGACAAGCCAGCATTCGGTACAGGAAAAGGCGATATCCTTGAAACGCTTTCTCTGTCACTTGCAGAATATCAAATTCTACTGGTAAAACCACCTGTTTTTGTGAGTACATCCGATGCCTATGCATCGGTAACTCCACAAAAAGTGAAGCAGCATTTGCCGGAATTGCTTCAAGCTCCCATTAGCGAGTGGCGGCATACTGTTTTCAACGATTTTGAAGCATCAGTGTTCAAAAAATTTCCTGAAATAGGCCATATTAAGGCAAAATTGTACCAGGAAGGGGCTGTTTATGCAAGTATGTCGGGAAGCGGTTCGAGTGTATTCGGAATTTTTGATAAACAAACAGATGACGTTGCAAAACTATTTCCAGATTGTTTTGTTTGGAGTAACTCTTAACCCAACCTGCCACCGATGAATGGCTATAGTTAAATAATGCGTTGTAAAATGCTTTACAATACTCCTGATATTCAGCCATGTTTCGTATCATAGGTTGTGAAAAATGGCAAAACACTACCCTGTTTATTACACTACTTCCTCGAAAACAACGCAACACTTAACTACAGCCTTCTTCTTAACCTATCTTTGCATATTATCAAAGAATTACATATTTTTCTGATAAAGTGGAATTGGATGCGATAAAAAAAATAAATTTTTTTCGTTCATCAACAACAACCCGCCTTGCGAAGAAAAATCTGGAACGGTAAAGCTAAGCTCGACGGGTTTAGTTTTTACGGGAGATATTGAAAAAAGTTCGCCCAATGTAGGGATTGTGTTTAAATTTTTTACTATTTTTGCCCATGGAAAAAGTTCTTTTTTGATTTTTTAATATCTACGCAAAAATAGTAATAATTTTACTGATTTACAACAAATTAAGAACTTTTTTTTGAATAATTTAGGGTAAACTTTAAAAGTAAATTTGTATCATGAAAAAATATTTTTCTTTCATTTTTATGACTGCACTGTTTGCTGCAGTGATATCATCCTGCGAAAAAGATAATATCCCAACCTTCTCCGTTACCTTCGACTGTAAAGGTGGAACGCCAACTCCTGCGACACAAACAGTAAAAAAAGGCGGTAAAGTGGAAAAACCCGCCGACCTGACCCTTTCAAATCATCAGTTTATTGGCTGGACAACGGCGGATAATGCAACAAGTTCGCTTTGGGATTTTGAGAAGGGAACGGTTACTGCCGACATGACACTCTACGCAAAGTGGGAGCAAAACAAATACACCGTTATCTTCAATAGTAACGAGGGCAGTATGGTCGTTTCGCAGACCGTAAGCCACGGCGAAAAAGCAACAAAGTCTGAAAACCCGACACGCAACGGATACAGATTTGTGGCGTGGTATAAGGAAGCGGAGTTGACGAACGAATGGAAGTTCGATACCGACGTGATAACTGCCGACATGACGCTCTACGCAAAGTGGGAGCAAAAAAAATACAGCGTTACAGTTTCGAGTGACGAAAACGGAACTGCAAGCGCAAGTGTAACTTCATCTGATGCGGACGAGTTAATCACAATTACTGCCACTGCAAACAGCGGCTATCGCTTTGTAGAATGGCAGGTAATCGAAGGCGGTATCACTCTTTCAAGCGCAACAGATAATCCTGCAACATTCATAATGCCTGATAAAGCGGTTGAAGTGAAAGCAATATTTATACAAATTGAAGGTTTGCTGGATATTATCACCACTTCCCCGCAGGGTAATTCGATAAAGTACATATATGACAGTCAAAACCGTGTTACGCGATATATCTGTTCTTATTATATCACAATATTGAATTATAACGCCGACGGGGATTTGGTACAATATCAACAGAGTATAGGACAAGGCAGGGGGTACAGTACTACGTTTTCCAAAGATGGTAACAAAATTACCTTTATCATAATGGATAGACCAGCTATTGGCGTTAGCAATACCGTGAACGGCGAATTAGAATTGAACGCTCAAGGATTTCCTGTTAAATTGACGTCTGAACATGTTCAAATGTATTGGGGTGTTGTTGAGCATTATTGCTTTTACACCGTTACTTTAACATGGCAGAATGGAAATCTTATCAAAACCGAATGGGAAAGGGAAGATGAAAATGGTTCAAGCGCCGGTACGGTAACCTACACACACGATGATAAGAAAATACCTTTTTATCACTGCAATACGCCGAAATGGGCTTTGTGGTGGCTCGACTATTATAGGAATTTTGGAAATTATGGGTATAATGAGAATAATATAAAAACTGAAACAGGGGAAGACGGGAGTACAACAACATACGAATATACGTATAACGATGACGGATTTCCTGTTACACGAACATGGGTTGAAGGAACTTATACATTGACGGAAACATACACATACAAGTAAAAATAATAAGCCGGTAGTCAGTTGTGCAGTTTTGGCGCAACGGCGGCAGTAACCCGCAGATCGTAAAGCCTATTTTACCCAAATAATGCGAACGAGTGTAACACGCTGATTAACTTTACTATATTTTATTGATTTGCTTCCCTTATGGGAGAGAACAGCGCAAAAAAACAAATAATTTTGAATATCAATAAAAAGTACGCAAATTTGCATGGTCAAATATAAACATATGGCAGGATTATTTTTGTGTATAAAGTGTAACTGTATATCTGTATTAACCAGTCAACCTTTTTCAGGACGACACAAATAGTAAAGAATCATTAATAATCTATGAAAACAAATTTAAAATATTTAAAATGAATGTATTAGTAATTTCAGCACATCCTGACGATATTGAAATCAATTGTGCAGGAACAGTAAAAAAAATGATCGACAGAGGCGATACGGTTTACGTATGCAATCTCTGTAACGGTAATCTGGGACACATGGTCATAAAGCCTGCTGAATTAGCCGCTATCAGGTTAAAGGAAAGCGAAAACGCAGCGGCGATAACAGGTGCGAAATTTCTGCCGCCCATTGCCAGCGATTTAAAACTGTATCACCAGGACAAAGCGACGCGGGACAAAGTGGTGGATATTATCCGACAGGCACAGCCAGACTTCATCATCACGCACACCCCCGACGACTACATGTCTGATCACGTGGCGGTAGGCAAATTGGTATTCGATGCAAGTTTTTGCGCAAGTCTTCCGCACTACGAAACCGAATACGACAATGTAGTGCCGGTCTGTCCGATCTATTATATGGACAACCTGGGGGCGTTTCATTTCACACCGACGGAGTATGTGGACATCTCGGATGAAATAGAGATAAAATTACAAGGTCTCAATTGCCACCAAAGCCAGTTGAAATGGATGAAAGACCATGACAACATTGATTTTGCCGAAACGGTACGCACCTTTTCGCGTATGCGTGGAATGCAGGCGGGCGTGATGTATGCGGAAGGTTTTTCGCAGTTGACAGGTTGGGGTAGAATGACGGTTAAACGGTTGCTACCGTAAGAGATAGTAAGAAAATATATAAGATAATTTATTACTCCCGAACTGAATAAGAAATGTGTAGCGCAAAGTGACACGGGAGACAATATATCAGACTTGGGCGGATACTACAATGAATGATATTATTTCATTGATTGTTTCAACAAAGGTATTCAACCGACGAAAGCATCGCTTTTGGCGGGCGCGGAAGCAGTTAAACTTGCTGAAAAACAAAAAAATACGGCGAAATAAATTTAACCAACATAGTTATTATTAGTAATTAATTAATTTTTAAAACAATAGGAAAATGAATTTTAACACAACAGTAAAAGGAAGTCTGCTGGAAGGGTTTTATCCGGCAGGCTGGGACATGGAGCGCATCGAGGAATGTTGCGCCCTTTCCGGAGAAAAAGCGCTTTTGCGCGAATCGTTTTGGAACGAAAAGTTTATGCCGTTCACATGCGAAAATGTCGGAGATTTTGACATATTCATGGGACATGAAATCGCTTTTGAAATAAAAAAAGCGAAGGACAATGGACAAAGAATTGTGTTGATTTGTCCGGTCGGTCCAATGGGCATGTACCGGTGGGCGGTCTATTTTTTGCGCGAATGGAATATAAATTGCGGACACGTGTGGTGTTTCAACATGGACGAATGGTCGGATGGCGACGGGAATACGCTGGCTTCGGATCATCCCGCCGGTTTTGAAAACGCAATGAACGGCGCTTTATACGCTCCTTTGGGCGATCTGACCGTTCCTCATGAACAACGTAATTTCGCGACAAAAGAGAACTTGCCCCTGTATGCCGAAAAAATAACGCAACTCAAAAAAGAAGGAGCGCGATTGGTCTTGATTTACGGAATAGGGCGGGTGATGCACATTGCGTTTTGGGAACCGCATTTTGCAGCCGAATTTGCTTCACTTGAGGAATGGAAAGCCCAAACGCATCGCATAGGAGCGAAACTGCATCCCATGACCATAGAGCAGAATGCGCTCACCTCATTTAAAAGCCGCACGACGTTGGTTCCCTGCCGCGCTAACACCATTGGTCCCGGTTTGTTCCTGCAGGCGGATTATGCCATTGGCGGATGCGACGGCGTTTTTGGGCGGGGAATGCAGTGGCAGGGTCTCAGCGTGATGAACACGTTGCATTACGGTCCCGATATGTGGATTCCGTCCACCTTTGTACCGACGCTGCCCGGCAAACTTTTTATCCTAAAAGAGTTGACGCTTCCACTAAATCCTGATGTAAATTAATATTACGGATAAAAGTCCACGAATTTCACTAATTTTCACTAATTAAAGGATTTCTATTTTTATACTGTTGATTTTCAGAATAAAAAATTTGTGTTAATTCGTGAAATTCGTGGATAAATAACTTAGAAGACAGTTGTCCTTAATTGAAAAGTAAACATGAAAGAATTACCCCATTTTGCAGTTACTCTCTCTGAAAAGTCCTGAAACAGTCACTTTCATTTTTTTTGAATTCTGGTTTGTGTACTACAACTTTTTTCTTTTTGAAGGATGTTGATTGATAATTCAGGGCTTAACAGATCAGGTTTACTTTTTGGTTTGGTTCGGAACAGCGAACAGCGTCTGATGAGTATGATTGGGTTACAGTTGTTTTGTGCGGTGGTAGTGACTGCTTTCTGCGTATTGATGATACGGACAGTTTCGTTCCACTGATGGTGTATACCTTTTTCTTTGAGTTGGTATCTAATGGTGTTGACCACCCAAATATGCCATTAAAGCCCAATTCAGATGCGCTATTGTACTATCGTCTTTTTTGTGGAATATGGGACGCATATCCAAATCTGTTTTGAGTACTCTGATAGTGGATTCTACCTCTCTGATGATGTTGTAACTATCCCAAAGTTCGGAAGGACATAAAGCGCCATTCTATCTGAATAACGTTTTCGACCAACTGACCGACAACGATTTCTCGGCGTTTTACAGTGAAGCCCCGTTTGTTCGCGCCATCCCCTCGTATGTTACCGGTTTACTCGTTTTTTATTCAGGGAAACTATATACCAAAACCATAAAGGAAAACAATTTGACCGCAGTACGCGAAGTACATTTCCTGTTTTGTGTACTTTTTGGGGACACCCTCTGAAACCCTTGTAAACACTGATGTAACTTGTTGTTTTGGGTGTCCCATGAGAATTTTCACAAATGCTCCAATTTTTGATTATGATCTCGTAGAATCGAATATTTTTTGAGAAAAAGTTTTTATGATTCAATATCCGATTCTCGGCAGGCTATTTTAAATTTTGGTACCCATTACAGAAAATAGAATTTTCTTGGGGTGTTCCATTGCACAAAACAGGAGTACAGTTGGAAATACTCGGAGTGGCGTCCACAGGATTGAGTATAGCTCATGTGACCGACATCAGGACAGGCTCGGTCAACGACCTGCGCAGTCCAAGCAAAAAACTTCCGAATTATATACAACCGAATGGGTTATCACTATGTTAAGAGTTTTTTCGGGCTAGACTTCATCCAATTCCTTTTATGGTATAATGAACTGATTGTATACGATATAAGAAAATTCAGGACGTTTTTTTTCAATGAACTTCTGCAATCATTCGTGATTTTACGCCAAATATTCGTAAATATTTCAAAACACACGAATAGTGAATATTTTGTGGTTGTATTTTTGACTGTTTCATTTGGCGATCCATCGCCCCAGCTGATGGTTGCCGTACTGGAATCACGCAGGCTGATTTTCACTTCGCCTTACTTGGCGGTAGTCATCATTTTGGGCGGCAGGATCTGCGCGTATCCTAAATGCGCTGTTAAAACCAGTAACAACGCTGCTTTGAAGATTTTTTTCTTTACTGATGTACTCATATTTTTGGGTTAATTTTAGGAATTATTGTATTCTTTTGAAAACTGTACAAATTGCACAATTCAATCCCTCGCCATAATCATCTCGCCAAATTTCATTTAACGATTCGTAATAAACGTAAGAAGATGAAATATAGGTAATTGAGTTTTGGACTTTCGTTAAATTAATTCTTTTTCCATTTGGTATGTTTTGTTTGTAATGATCACTGAAATTGTAATTTTCTGACGATTCGCTTGCCCTGTCATAAAAACCGTCATAACGGTAATTGTACAATATAGCCGTACCATCGCTTTTGAATTCCAATGTGGCATAACCGAAAGATCCAAAATATCTGTCAATTTCCGATTCCCATTTCCACTTTGTACCAATCAACGTATTTTTTGTTTCACTTTTTGGTTTTTCTGCACTTTCATCATCCATTAATTCTATTTTTTCAACCCACATAATAACGCCATTTGTATAATAATGTCTTGTTATACCATAGCCAAAAGTTCCTGTTAAACGTACTTTTTTACCTTGATAAGACGACCAAGTCCCCGCTAATTGAATTTTTGAAATATTATAAACACTTACATTGCCAAGCTCGTAAAATTCTTCGCAATCTGCATTACAAATAATATTTATTGGCTTATCAAGGTAAATAACTCCATACCTTTCTTCCCCATCTTTTGCTGTTCTGTGATTGACTGTCAGAGATTCTTTTCCATATTCACCTGTGTATACTTCCGATTCTAAATGTTCTAAATCAAAAGTTTCTATATTTATCATCCCTTCAATGACAGATACAGACGGCTCATAATAATATTCGTTTTCATTTTCCTGATCGCACCTTTTACTACTAACCATCCGCTTTGCCTCTCTTTCCAATTTTGCATAAACCAAAGGTTCACGCGGATTTGGTTCTGAAGCCATTCTTATGATTTGTAAAATATCTTGGACGTTAAGACAATGATATTGATTTGCAATTCTATCCACCCAGCCAAGCAGTTTGGGAGCGGCGAAAGAAGTGCCGGAAAACGCCTCTTCCGATATATCAACAATAGCGGCAATTGAATGTTTGTTATTTATTTGGTTTGAGTAGAACAAATCTTTTTCATCATAAGCATTTACGAACAGAAAGTGACGTTCTAATATTGAAATATTTTCGGCGCCCAATTTGTTTAAAACAAGTTCATCTAAATTTGGAAAGCCGCTATTTCCGGAAGAATTTGTTACAATAAAATTTGTTTTTCCGTTTTTTTCGATACTTTCGAAAGCTTCAGCGAATGCTTTTAAAAATTCTATTTGTTGTTTGATATAATTGTTTATATTTTTCTCCGGAACTCCCAAATAACTTATCTTTCGTCCGTTTTCATCTTCGTGCCTCCCTTTAGCGTCGAACAATCCCGGACCAAGTGAAACATTGATCAATACGATTTCGTTGTTATTTGTATTTTCCATGATACTTTTAATAGTTGAATGTATTCTATTAAAATATATCGGCGCATGTTCATTTATTTTGGCAATACACATTTCTGCATCGTAAATAAGTAAATTACCCGAACTATTATTTTCAAAAGTCTTTCTTACTTCCACCCCATGGATTGCATTGCGTTTTTTATCTAAAGAAAAATTATCAAGTATATGAATTTCTGCCAAAGGGTAACTTAGCGTATTCAAAAACGCATATTCAACGATTGGCGATGACTGCATTTGGGCAATAAATTCATTTTCTGCGTCTTCTGCTACTTCAACCAGATAATAATTGTATTTCGGCATCTGTTCGATGATGCTGCCGCCGTGTTGTGCGATGAGGCTTTTGGCTTCCGAATGTGCCGCATGGTCGGCAAAATACATCAGTACATGCCCCGATATGGCGTCAATATCGTAGGTTTCGCCATTTTCAGTATAGGTTATCGTTTTTACCGGCGGATACTCGCCCTCAAAAAATATATCTCTTTCAGATTGCCGGTCAAGCGTCCAGAGCGCAAGCGCAGCCACAACCATCGCCGCCGCAATGCCGCCAGCAGCTCGCAACCACAAAGGAAA
>JGI24702J35022_10000912_pt1 | contig 18394 bp, 15 predicted proteins | sample TergutTh196P4_FD_35022 | JGI IMG/M metagenome (IMG submission 35022)
CTGTCCCATAGGGCAACAGGCAAGGAGGAAAAAAAATGTCAATAAGAGCAATGGATCTGTTTGATGCTTTCAATCAGGAAAAGTTACCTAAAGATCAGGCCTATATCGTATCATCCTTTATCAATGGTAATACTGGATACTCAATTTATGAAATAATTTCCTATTCAGGGGTAAAGGCGATATATCCGGAGGGATCGGGGCTGACATTCCAGTCTTCGGGCAAAAAGATGCATATCCTGATAGAGCCCGCTTCCTATCCGCAGAAAGCAATAGAGCCCTATCTCAGGAACAAAACCGAGCAGATTCCCCTGCGGTTCAAGGAATTGAATGTACTTACAACCAAAAACCAGATTAAAATCTACTCATCAAAGAAACCGATAGAATCCTTGTCTTCCTTTACCGTAGCCAAACCTGTAGGTTTAGACATCACGTTCCTTTTCTACGAATTACCGGATCTCTACGATACCCTGGCTAAATTCTTTGAACAGACCTTCAATAAAGACGCAGGTGTTCCCCTGACAGATGCAAAAAAAGCTGCCAAGGATACGGTAGTAGTAATCGAAAAGCAAATGGCTTTCAGGAGTGATTTCGGACATTAGTAGTTTGCTGTTTGCAAAAAAAAAGCCGGGGTTTGACAAGTAGTCAAGCCGCCGGCTTTTTTAATTACATAAATCCACAATCAAGCAGACGCTGCATCCAATTCCGCCTGGACCACCGCCAGAAGGGCGATGGGTACCGAGAAGGGAGAACAGGAAACGTAATCGAGTCCGGCTTCCATACAGAAACGTACATTGGCGGGATTGGCGCCATGCTCACCGCAAAGACCGCAGACCAGATCCGGCCTGGAAAGCCGGCCGCGTGCTGTAGCCAGGGTAATAAGTTCCTTGACTCTTGGATCCAGTGTGCTGAAAGGATTTCCCTGGATAAGGTCAAAAAGAGTGTAGTCGGGCATAAATGCCGTAAAATCATCCCTGGAAATACCCAAAGTAGTCTGGGTAAGGTCGTTGGTGCCGAAGCTGAAGAAACTGCCGTATTTGGCTATTTCTCCGGCGCCCAATGCCGCAGCAGGAAGTTCTATCATGGTACCGATCTTAAAGTTAACACTCTTGGCCTTCATCTCCTTCCTGAGTTCTTCTTCAATGTCAACAATACCTTTATAATTCGCGCCTTCTATTTTTTTACCGTAAGCAATGAGTTTCAGTTCTGAAGCATTCATTACTATGGGTATCATTATTTCCGGCTGGGCATCGACACCTTCAGATCGCAGCTTATAGGCGGCTTCGAAAATCGCCTTTACCTGCATGGCGTAAATCTCGGGATAGGAAACTGCAATACGGCAGCCCCTGTGACCAAGCATCGGGTTGAATTCATGAAGGGCATCAATCTGGGCGACTACCTCGGCTTTGTTTGGCTTTACTTTCTTGCTCTTTTCCACATAAGCCAGGTAAGAAGCAAGTTCATCATCATTATGGGGCATAAACTCATGAAGCGGTGAATCCAGGAGCCTGATGGTTACTTCCTTGCCGGCCATTATCTTGAATATGCCGTAAAAATCTTCCCTCTGCATTACCTGGAGGCGGGCCAGGGCCTTTGCCCGTTCCTTCTCGTTGGTTGAAAGGAGCATTTCCCTGAACATATGGATCCGTTCCGCTTTAAGGAACATGTGCTCTGTACGGCAGAGTCCGACACCGTCCGCTCCAAAACTCAGAGCCAGATTCGCATCTTTGGGAGAATCAGCGTTGCAGCGGACATGAAACTTTTTAAGGAAAGTCTTGGAAAGCGCGATAAAGTCCAGGAGCCCTGATTCTTTTGGATCCGGCTCAATTAGCGTAGCGGTTCCCAGATAGACATTGGATTGGCCGTAAAAAGGTACATTTAAGGTGATATAATCCCCTTCAGAAAAGGTTAAGGTTCCCAAAGAGGCTTTCTTGCCCTTAATCTTGAGATCCGGCGCTACAAGGGACACCTTGCCGTACTGGCGGGCAACAACAGACGCGTGGGCGGAATAACCTCCTTCAGCGGTGAGTACCCCGGTGCTTACCTCAATGGCCTTTACGTCTTCCGCAAAGGAAGAATCCAGAACCAGAATAGTACGTATATCCTCACCCTTCTGCTGAGCCAATTTCCTTGCCTCAAGGAGAGTATCTGTTGAAAAGAAAACCCGGCCTATGGCAGCGCCCGGAGCACCGGCAATGCCGCCTTTCCAGGATTTAAGGGATTTTACGCTTGTCTCATCGATAATGGGATGAAGAATTTCATTGAGCCGCAGGGGATCTATGGCTTTAATTACATAGGCATTATCCACTATCTTGCGTTTTGCGAGATCCAGAAGCAGTTTTATATCAGCCTGGGTGGATTTTTGGTTCACCTGACGCTGCTCAATCAGCCAGAGTTTCCCGTTTTCTATTGTGAAACGAACCTGACGGATCTCCTTAAACTTATCTTCCAGCGTCCAGGCGATCTTCTGAAGATCCCTTAAATGTTTATCACCGACATTATTGATGTCCTGACCTTCGGCGCCGATCTCATTGAATTTTTCCCGGAAGAATTTCCCCTGAAGTTTTTTATTACCTGTGACCACATTGCGGCTGAAGAAATCACCCGAACAGGAATCTTTACCGTAGTTACCGTATACCATAGGAGCAATAATAAGAGCGGTATCATCATCGTTCTGATCATCCATCTGGAACATACGGGAAATTTCACCCAATGTTAAAAGGAGCTGTTCTTCGGCACTGTCAAAGAATCCCTTGGGGAAGTATTTTGCATACTCAGCCATATACTCTTCGGCGCTCTTGTCAATGGGAATCGGCTTCACCTTGGCACCAAGCTCATTTGAGGGCCCGGTAATACCAAGCATAAGATCCACTTTCTTTATTTCAGCGGAAATTGCTTCCATTTCCTTGGACTTGTCTTCCAGTTCCTTGATCCGTTCTTCAACTTTCAGCATTCCCCGGATAAGGAATATAACTTCGTGGGCGGCAAAATCCTTTCCTACCCATTTTCCAAAACCTTCGATGGTTGGCTTTACAAGTCCGAAATTATGCAGGGCCGGGTAGTTGGTAATTGCCAGGTTTGATGAAATAACCACTTTAAGAAGCATGGGATTTTCATTGTCCCCATACTTCTTGCCCAAAATACCGGCGCATTTTGCCAATAGGGCTGCGACATCTTTCCTGATTTCTGCCGGCTTTAATTCCGAAGCGATATCCGTATCCAGAATAAAACCGGGCAGAATGGGAAAACCCAGTTCCGCGAATTCATTGGCTTGACGGCCCCTTATCCCCAGCTTTTCCGGTGCTATTTTTTTGGGGATCACATCAATTTGACTAAAAAAATGTATTCTGTTATCCATTTGTTATTCCCCCTAACCGAAAAGCTTAAGCACATTGTTCACAGGGCCATGCAGGAAAGCCTCAAACATATGACTGGCGCCCTGAACCAAATAACGCTGCAGCTTTGCTACGTCTTTTATATCATGACCGGAAACCGCAAACTGGATAGCGCTTCCGTGTTTTACCTTCCCCCATTTAAAAAGGGTGTTGATATCCAGAATACGCTCGCCTTCGTAATAGATAAAAACCTGGAGAGTAGGATATTTGGCGGTATAACTTGCGACAATCCTTTTCCAGGCCTCCACGTTTCCGTTGTGGAATAGTTCGTTGGAAACTACAACGGAATACATTGGGGTCATACGGACCGGCCCCTTGGAAATGGCTGGAGCGGCAGCGGTAACCATAGGCGGCGCCACCCTGGCGCTTTCCTTTGACTCAGGCGCTGCGGCTTTAGCACCCGCAGTTTTTGCGGCCCTGGCTGTTTTCCCGGTTTTGGGTGCTTTGGAAGCCCTTGCAGTAGCGGCCTTTCTGCCCGGTTCTTCTGCTGCCTCGGTCTTCTTGAGTTTTTTTACACTAAAACTACCCTTAAGAAGCTCAGGCGGAACCTTTATCTTATTACCCTCAAAGAGGGCAACTGCAAGTTCAGCGGCCTTTTGGCAGACATTATCGGTTCCGGCGCCGCTATTACCGGCATATATGACTAAAAGCTCCCGCTTGCGCAACATACCGAAATTGGCCAATTCTTCTGCAATTTTCGGATTCGCTATCAGAAGCCCCAGATCCGGATGGTGGTACGCTGCGACAAGATCCACAGCTTTCCATTTCTCAAATTCCTTAGCCAGGGTGCTGACATCTTTGATCACACTTAGTAAGTTTGAAGAAATGGTCTTATATCCCATTTTATCTACCAGAAGCATTCGAAGCAGCAAAGCCCCGCGTTCCCCGGAAAGATTTTCATCACCGCGTTCAAAAAGTAAGTCTCCAAGATTGGCATTGGTCCCCAATGTTCCTGACAACTCAATTGTTTTATTCATATGCCTTACAGCGGAATTAAAACCTGCCCGGGTGGAAAGTACTTCAAGATTTGTTGATTCTTTGCTCATTAAACTCTCCTACAAAAAACGCCCCCACCTGACCACTTGATCGCTTAAGTGGTCAAGTGGTCAGGGAGGGCGTTTCGGCTAAATAACCGATTTTTTAAAATCAGACTTCTTTAAGACCGTCGGCACCGGCCTTAGGGCGTCCCCGGTTCTTCCTTCCATCAACAGCTCCGCCCTTTTTGGGTTTGGCTCCGCGGCCGGCGCCTCTTTTGGGCGCTGCCAGCGCTTTGGGTTTTGAATCGGAAACACTTACAGCACTGTCGGCATTGAGAAGATCCAGATGAGCGGCGCCTGGTGATGCCGCCTCGCTGCCGTGATGCTTGTCATCCACGGCGGCAAAAGACTGATTAATGTCCTCCCGTACAGTGGAGCGCCGGCGGCTGAAGGACGCGAAAGCCGCATCCTGGAAGCCCTTGGAAACACCGTGGAGGAATTCGTTGAGTACATTGGCCATGGCGTCCAGGGTAACCTTCTTCCTCTTTATGGAGGTAATATCCACATCCAGAAGAAGTCCGGGCTGCAGATGATAAGGATTGATCATGTATTCAAACCGGTAATACTCCCTTTCCAGGAAAGAAAGCCTGTCTTCCATTACCCTCCTCTCAACGGGATACAGGTAATCGTACATTTTCTTCATCCTGTTCCTCATAAGGATGATGCGCTGGCGGATCCTGTCTTTTTCGTAGATGTAGGTACGGTTGGACCTTTCAACTTCGGTTTCACCGGCTCTGATAAAGGAAATCTCGTCCCAAACCTTTGCGATGTCTTCATATAGAGGTTCGCCGGTTTTGTCCTTAATGGTTTTCTTAATCCTGGCCTTGTTCTTTTTGGCAAGATCATCAAAATCGTTTACTTTCCAGTGGTTCTTGGAATCCTGGTAGATAACTTCCAGAAGATCCCAGATGTGCTGGACTTCGGTTTCGAAGCTCTTCATCTGAACATCGTAGGCCTTGCGATCTTCGTTGAGCTGGGCATTGTCGAAATACCGGAGCTTAACCTGATACCTTTCGTCCGGCAGATTCGCTATATCGGTATCCTCATATTCCCGGATTATTACTTCCCTGGCATTTTTGAGGTTTTCGATATACTGATACCCCATTTTCGAAGTATCAAGTATTGATGTAATTGAGTTGATTGCGGTATTGAAACCACGATTCCGGATATTTTCAATATCGATGATCTTCTTGATATTTTCCCGGATATTCATCTGATCGAAGGTTTCGGGGTCAATTTCGGCCCTGAGATCGTTGATCCTTTCCATCAGCGCCTTGGCGACTATGGAATAGCGTTTTGATTTGGGATTATCGGTTTCGTCATCGGTAAAGCTGGGAACCTGACTGATCTTGTTGAAAATAATCTCGCTGTCCGAAAGTTCTTCCAGGCCCTGATCCACTCTTTCAGTCTTGATTTCCTCTATCATATGATCGATTGCGTCTACAATGTGTTTCCCGAGAAGATCCTTGATAAGGTATTCTACGGTTACTTGATAATGGAAAATTGGACTTATAAGCTCAGAATCCAGAATGTTTACGGAAAGCTTAACATCAGATACGGTTTTGGGCTTAATAAGGTTATCTTTAAACGCACACTTAACAATTGAATAGGCATTCTCACCACGGATGAAAGCACCGGTATCTGTTTTTTGACGTAAAATGCTGTTGGTAAGGGTTTCCAGCTCGTTAACACCCCGCTGCACATGGCCCTGCAGGTGACCGTACATATTAACAATGGATTTTTCAATTTCACCTGTATTAAACTTGTCGGCGCCGCCAACTGCATCCAAAAGATCGGCAATCTCTTTTGGAGTATACCGGGCGAGAACTTTCGTCTCTTCCTTGTCGATAAAATTCCGGACTTTCTTTACCATCTCATCTTCGCTCGTTACCATGTAACGATTGAACATGTTCTGATAATTTTGATTGAAGTAATTATACAGCTTCTCCTTTAAGCCGCCCATTACGTCCAAGCGTTCCAGGACATCTTTGGGGAGTCTGGCGGTAAGATGATGGATAACCTTATTGGTTTCCTCTTCCAGAAGTTGATTTACCTCAGATTGCTGATCCCGGTATTCCTGAGCCAGTGAATTCCTAGAACCTACGGCACTTGGTTTCTCCGGATGGAATACATTCGGACTCTTGGGCAGATCGATAGCACCCATAATTTAGTCTCCTTAAAATTAAATTTATTCTAGCAATAATAACTTATAATACACTTCTCTATTTTAACAAGAATTCAACAAGAATGTAAAGTCTTTTTTGTTTTTTTCTAAAAAACTTATTTATTAATATTAATAAGTGTGGTAGAATGTAAATATGCGTAGAAATATTAAAGTTTTATTAATTATTATTTTAGTAATCTTCTTGTCACCCCTTAATGCGGAAGACAGGCGGACTATCCCTCTGGATTTATACTTGATTATTGACGGGTCTCTGGCGCTTCAGGGTTTTAAAAACGACGCTGTTACCTGGATTAACGACCAAGTGGTAGACCGTATACTTATGGACGGAGACAGAATAACCATTTGGACAGCCGGAGACAGGGCCGAGGTAATCTATTCAGAAACATATTCAGGTCAAGCGGGAAAAAAGGGAATAACTGATAAACTCGCTGTTTTGGACACAAGGGGAAAAGCAGCCGATTTTTCCGGGGCATTACGGGAAGCGGCATCCAGGGTATCTCAAACTGCCAGGGATAGACTGGCCGTTACAATGCTTATCACTGCCTCGGCAGAAGGCCTGGAACCTGCATTGTCAGGCAGCTCCCAGGGCTTATTCAGGTGGTTTCGTTCGGAAAAATACGAACACTGGCAGGTTCTTATTGTTGCCACGGAAATAGGTGGTAAAGTTCAACAATCAGCCGCGGCTTACATGAATTCACGCCGCTAGGGGTTTTCTTACAGGGCTTTTTCATGATATAAAAAAGCCCGGCGAAACAAATATGATAAACGCGGTTTTTGAGTTCCTTAACCGGCACTCCAATATTATAATTACTACCCACGAAAATGCCGATGCAGACGGTCTGGGAGCGGAAAGGGTATTTTCCCAGATAGCGCTGAGTCTGGGAAAACAGATACGAATAATAAATTCCAGCCCTATTTCCGAAAGTTTCCGGTTTATGGATCCGGGTAACACAATAGAAATCTGGGATGAAGTCAAGGACGATATTCCGGAAAAAGCCGGGATGGTAATTTTGGATTCCTCGGATGAATATTATATTGGTAAACTCAGGGAATATATTCCCCTTGCTTCGGAAGTTTTTGCAATCGACCATCATGAACCAAATCCGTTCAGTCCGCTCAAGGGATACATAGATCCTACAGCGTCTTCCACCTGCGAATTAATGGTGGAACTGGCTGAGGCAGCTGGAGTAAAAATAGCCCCCGGAAATGCAATGGCAGCTTATGCCGGATTGGTTTACGATTCGGGATTTTTCGCATATCCAAAAACTACAAACAGAACCTTCAAAGCTGCGCTAACCCTTGTTGAAGACGGGGTTAAGCCCAATGAGGTTTACAGGGCGCTTAATGAAAACGCCCCAGTCGGGGCACTGCTTCTTCAGAAAACAGTTTTGTCCACTTTGGAGATCCACAATCAGGGCCGGGTGGCTGTACAAATACTAAAAAAAGAAGATTTGGAAAAGTGCCACGCCCGTTTTGAAGACGCTGAAAATTTTATCAATCTTCCGCTTAAGTGCCGGGAAATCGAAGTTTCCATTATGATAAAGGAAAACAAGGAAGGACAGACACGCTGTTCCCTTAGATCCAAGGGAGCTGTCAACGTGTCCAAAATCGCCCAGACTCAGGGAGGAGGAGGCCATGTTACTGCAGCAGGCTTTAAGAGTTCCTTTAGTCTGGAAGAAACCATGGGCATAATACTGGAAAAAGTCAATAAAGAGCTGAAAAAGAAATGACAAGAGAGGGCGCCAGGATTTTTATTGCGCTTGTCGTCGCTTTATGCGCTCTGGGAATTGGGGCCCTGCTTCTCCTTCCTTCAACCTTTAATTCCAAGAAGAACAATGTGGAAAGACAGGCCCGGATCATAATTCCCCAGAGCTCAGGCGAAAGAACCGACAACGCAGAAAATATTGCTGAACTCATGGCTCTGGAAGACAGCATGACGGCGAAAATACCGCTGGCAGATGGAGAAGTAATTGTTTCCGTATTGAACGGCAACTTTGACGGCGGCCCCATGGAAAATCAGTTCATCGCTTACAGGAACCTCCAGGAAATAGAGAGCCCGATTTATCTGACTTACATTGAGTATAATGAAAGGTCACGGAATTATAGACGGATTTGGAGTGCACAGACAGCCGCAACCAGACCGGGAACCATCAGCCTATTTACTCAGGATCTCCTGGGTGACAGGAGTATATGTGTTCTTCTTTCCGGAGTAAACGGTCTGGACGAACATACCCTGACCATATTCCACCTTAATGAAGTTCAAATGAATGAAGCGACAGCGAACATGTCCATGGCAGATAACGGACGCTTCAGCAAGATAGCTGAATTAAGGATAGACGGAAGCATAACCATCAGGGAAATTGAACGTTCCCAGGCTTACCAGATGGGTTATACCCGGGGCCAGAGTTTCACCATTGCAGCCTACGGCAGGGATTTTGAATCTGCCAATATTCTGGATCAGGTGGAATTGGTTTATGCCTATAATGAGGGAAACGGACTATATGAGCAGACAAGCATTACCCGGATTCCGGGAACGCAAATTGAACAGCGCCGGGTAAGAGAACTTCTGGGCAATTCCCGGGCTTTCGAGGAATTCGTAACGGGCCTCTGGTATTATATGACTCCCCAGGGAACTATTGATAAACGTCAGTATATCTATTTCAGTCCTTCCAGCCGGGAAATAATTTTCTATGCTGATGAAACGCAGCAGGTATTTACCTGGCAAAATTCTACTACTACCCGTTATGGCCTGTATGTCTCAAGTCAAAATATCTCCGTCACAACATTAAGACGCTCAATAGACATAGAACTTGAGTCTCTGGAAAGCATAAAGGTACGAGTCTTCGAAGACGTAAGATTAAAAATCGGAGTTAATGCCCCGTGGGACGGTTCCTATAAAAAAGCCGGTCAGCCTGAAAATAATCAGCGGAAACAGGAAACTTCAACTAACACCTTTATTGCCGCGCTTTATGACGGACCTGCTGGAAAGGTATATTTTTCACCTTCCGGAACCTATGAGCTGTATACAGCAAATTCGATAAGGCAGGGAAGGTATGCTTTTTTTTACCTTGACGATCAGGAACTATTGGAACTACGTTCCAATGAACTGCGTTCCAGTGAACTACGTTCCAGTGAACCGCGTTCCACAGACCATTATCCCACCGAAACCCGTTCCGAAGGCCTTTCCGGTTTTCAGAGAGAAACCTACCTTGTCGAAGGAGATAATCCTGTGTCACAGTCACAAACTGCCGAACCGGTGACAGCTCCGGAACAAGTAGCCCCTCTCAGAAAAACTCTTACTCTCCAAAGGGTCAGAATCGGCGCCAGAGGCATAGAAAGACTTCACGAAGGAACAATGCTGCTTACTTTGGTTTCAGAGTGATTATCATGAAATCTTCATTTCCCCTGCTGACAGTAATTATTCCGGCAATGATCATTTGCCTTGCCGGATGTTCCAATCCAACCGGTCCAAACGGCAAAAACGGGAATACAGGATACAGCCAGATTAAAGAAGTGATATTTAAAGATCAGACAGCAACTGTAAAATTTAATAATTTAAGCAACAGTAATATTTATCTTGTAAAGGTCAATAAATCCGCTTCAATTGTACCTGCCGCCAATACAGGCAAAGCCGATGATTTTTCCCCGGATCTTAATGATGACACCATGCAAAATGCATCCATGGAAACATTGGCTCCAATGGATCATCCGGCTGCCATTGAATTTAATGCCAGCCCGCCGCCGGTAATAGAGGAGCCATATCGCAGACTGGCTGTAAGATTTATACCTCCTGTTACAGGCGACAAAAGAAATTTTTGGGTAGAAACTTATTTTAACAGTTCAATATTTGAACAAAAACAGGCGACTCTCTCAGCAACCGGACTTTACGGCAATATCTGGGTAATGGATGATAATAAAATCAAGCTGACTCCCATGCAAGCCCAGACTTTATCAGACAAATTTGATTTAATTTATAAAGCCGAAACAAATCTGCTGGGGTTTGAATACGGCGGCGGACCAAACGGAGATGGAGGCAGAGACGGGGATCCGAAAATTCAAATACTCATTCATGATATTGTTGACAGTACCGGAACAGTCATGGCTGCCGGATATTTCTGGAGCAAGGACTATTATCCCCAGTCTCAATACAGCAATTCCAATGCGGCGGAGATTTTTTATCTGGATACAAGTCAGGTAAATAGTTTTCCAACCTATATTTACGGTACCTTGATACATGAATTTCAACACATGATAAATTTCAATATGAAATATTTAAAATACGGCAAAAGTTCAGCCACATGGTATGATGAAATGCTGGCTATGATGTCCCAGGATGTAATCTCGTCCATAATAGATATTGGTCCGACAAACATCTATCATCAAACACATGTCAGAATACCGACCTTTCTTCTTAACTATAATCAAATTGGCATAACAGAATGGGACAGTCTTAACAGCATATCCTATGCAAAAGGGTATGCCTTTGGCGCGTACCTTTTGCGCAATTACGGCGGCCCTGTTCTTCTAAAGAGAATTCTTTCCAATGATACAACCAATACGGATTCAATAACTCTGGCATTGAAAGAATTTTCAGGCGGGCTCAGTTTTGAACTGGCCCTTGCCAGATACGGAGAAGCCCTGATATATAGCAGCCCCAAAATGCCGAAAGGTGTAATGACTTTTGATAAAACCGTTTCAAGTACCATAAGCGGTATAAAGTATACAGCTTATGGATTCAATATCTGGAGTGATTTTTCGCAGAAGGGCCCATTTGTTTTTGATTTGAATCCTCTTAATTTAAGACCTCATTCATTAACCGTACATTCGGCAGGCGACTGGAAAAACAAAACCGGAAGTTATTCCATTACACTGGAGAAGCCAAACGATCCAAACATAACTTTATTCCTCATGGCGAAGCAGGATGCAAACCCCTAAACCATTTATTTTTATTCGTGGAGAAGGTTTAATACCCTTTAAAAATACCATACCCTGCCATACATGGCGCATTACCTTTAGGGTGGGGTTTTTGATGCTGCTTTTTGTTTTCACAGCTATGGGAGTATTTTCTCTGGGGAGAAAGGAAAAAATGAATGATTCCAAAAATTCACCAATACTGGATTTGGAAACAATTGACAAAGTCCAACAATCCGATGCAGCCGATGAAAATATAATAAAAATAATTGGCAGAATAATTATATACGGCAATGAACCCCATACCTATGCAGGAATAATTGACGAGAATGGCATAGAGTATGCGGTATACCCTCCCTCCAAAGAAGAAGAACTAAGAAAACTCGAAGGCCATTTGATTGAATTTACCGTTATCCTGCTGGACAAACCACAAGGTTACGGCGGATTATTCCTAAGAGGCGGCAGTGTAACACCGGTTAAATGGGAATTGCTCAGGTAAACAATAATTTGCCGATCTGTTTGTCACATGGTTAATTACTTATAACCCGCCCTCATTCGCCAGATATTAAACGGTCAATCATGTGGAAAACGGTCCGACAATTTATATTTTTGAATGGGGGAAGATGCATTGTAAGGTTAGGTATAATATAGTGAAATTATTAAAAAAAATTGACGGGAGAAAAATAAGAGTATATGATTAACTGTCAGGATTTAAAAATACTCTTTTGTCCTTTAGAACTATTATGCAAAGCGTGCGTAATGATTTTTTGTTGCTTTTAAGAGGAGAATAAAAATGGGTTGTTTATTTCACAAATGGGATGGTTGCAAGTGTTTAAAATGTGAAGAAACACGGGATGAAGGACATATCTGGAAGGAATGCAAATGTGATAAGTGCGGAAAAATAAGGGACGGGTTTCATAATTGGGTTGACGATGGCAAGGGAATCGTTCAATGTTCACTTTGTGAAACAAAAATGATTAATTTGGATTATTTTGAATTGGATGCTGAAAAAAGAGGTATAATCGCATTGCTTTCACGTGGAGTTTTAATGAAATTAAACATAAATGAAATTGAAGTACAGGATAAACTCGCGGAAAGTATAAAAAAAGGACTCATCTACCCTGACAATTCATTCAATGTTTTTTTGGTATCAGTCAAGGTTTATAAAAATACATTCAAAGAAGAATCGGATAAAATACCTGAGGAGAAATATCGTCAAATATTCGCCAAAGCGAACGAAATTAATAATAAACTATCATTGGGTTTATCTCTTGATATTTTAACCAGTGATTAGCAAATAAGGGGCCGGTATTTATCATGTCATTCCCACTATACATTATGTCATTCCTGGTACACATGCAAATTTTCATAAAAAACACCAGCGCCCATGTCATGACCTAATCCGCTGCGATAGGATTAAATATATTGGGTAAGATACGTTTTACACATTCCCGGCTGTTAAGTAATGATGTAAATATGTAACAATACGACTTATATGTTAACAAAAAGTTAATTTTTCTTTTTTCTCACTTGATAAACATAATCTATCGAAATGAACATAATGATGTTTGATTTTTCCCTTAGGTATGGGGATTTTTCTAGTCGAGCGGCATTTGGCGTGAAGGGCGGGGAAGCCACGCCAGGGCGTGCGTAGATGAATGCCACGACACCAGCTGCTCGACTAGAAAAATCGCCGTACCTCAGGGGATTGCTCACATCATCAATGTTCAGTTCGACAAATTATAGTTTAATGGGAAAGGATTCAAAGCCGGCGTCTTTTAATTTCATGATAGAGCTGTTTATATCATTTCCGCCGGGAACGTAAACAGCCCAGAATTCATCACCGTTAACCCGGCGCCTGGTAATTTGAGGGGCGAAACCTGCTTTTCTAAGCCGTTCCGCCAGAGCCTGGGCATTCTCTTCACGGCTGAAGAGGCCTGTCTGGAGAACTTGGATCTGTTGAGCTGCTGCCGGCGTTTCTGCAGGAATTGATTGAGTTAAAGAAGCAGCCGGCACAACCGTCTGGGAAGGAGTTCTCTGGGCAGAAGTTTCCCCGGCAGATAATTGTCCGGAAGTTCCTATAGTATTTGACTCTGCATTTACAAAAGCAATACTATCCCTTCCGGGGAATAACAGCCAAAGAGGGGTGGGTGGGGAATTAAGTTCGCCGTTTACTATCCTGGCTTCAGGACTCCTGGGAAACTCTGAAGTAAGACGATTTTTCCAGGAAGGAACAGCGGAGAGTTTCCAAAGGGTATAGTAAATTGAACTTCTGTATTTACTAAACTCAGGATCATCCGCAAGAGCAGCAAGAAAAAGAGTACCGCCGGACCGAAAAGCTTCAAGCATAGCAGCCAGATATTTTCCCTGAATAAAAAAATCACGATTCTGGCTGTTTCCGAGAATCACGTTAATTACAGCCGAGGCTTTTTCATGCTCGCCAAGAGAAATCAAAAAACGTCCCTGCTCAAGGAGAGCACGGTTATCTCCGGGAGAAACTGTCAGAGCTCCCTCGTAGGAGCGCAGGGTACCCTCAGGATTTCCCGAAAGCCGGTAAAGCCGGGCAAGATCCATATAGGCATTGTAACATTCAAGGGAAGTTATCCGGGTTGTTCCATTTTGGATATCGGAACATATTTTTTCCAGCCGGGAAATTTCAGCAGCCAGGGAAACAGTACCTTGCGGGATCAAAACCACATTCTGAGCAAAAAGCCGGAAAGAAACAAAAAGAAAGAGACCTAAAGCAAGGTTTCTGCCTTTTATTTTAATCGATCCCATAAGGACCGTTTTCCTTGCTGTATTCATCCTGGCCGGAAGATTCTCCGTGTTTTACTTCATCAAAGGTCTGGCTGCCATGCTTGTTTCTCTTTCCGCGGAGTTTTTTATCTCCATCCTGTGAGGAAGGCAAATTTGAAAATTTTTCTCCGGCTGCCTTTTTCCGGCCTTTGCCCAGGGAAAAAATCAGGGGTACCGCAAAGAGCATCCCCAGAGCAAAAGAAAAGAGGGCGCTAAGGAAAACCGGAATATCCTTAAAAGTTTTAAAACCAAAAGAAATGTCACATTTATTATCCAGGTTGAAAACAATAAAGGTGAGGAAAAGGGCAAACACAATAATAAATACTATTAAACGTTTCATATATACTCCATTATCGAATCAATTTAAAAGTTCGATTGTCCCGGCTCTGAAAGTATTTCCTCTTAGGGAAGAAAGTGTGATTCTGCCAAAAGAACCTGCAAGAGAGGCATCTCCGGGAACCACTGCCATCTCGTCCCTTTCGGTACGGCTTATTAATTCATCGGCATTTTTACGGGAAATTCCTTCTACTAAAACAGTTACTTCATTCCCAATACGGCTCTTTAACAGCTCCGCAGTATGCCGTTTCTGCAGGGCTATGACTCTGGAAAGCCGTTTTCTCTTGGTATCTTCATCTATTCTGCAGGGCAAAGAAAAGGCCGCCGTGCCTTCCCTGGGGTTGAAATGGTACATATAAGCATAAAGAAACTTCACCTCTTCCATTAGATCGAGAGTTTCTTCCAGATCTCCCTCGGTTTCACCCGGAAAACCAACCAAAATATCCGTGGAAAGACTTAAATCCGGCAGGCTGGAACGCAGATCGCCCACCAGACTGAGGTATTGTTCCCGGCTATATCTGCGGTTCATGGCTTTAAGGATTTTATTGGAACCATGTTGTACGCATAAATGGATATGCCGGCAAAAAATGGAATTTTCCGCTATTACCCTTATTGTTTCCCGGGAAAAATCCCCGGGATGACTGGATAAAAAACGTACCCACTTTACACCCCAGGCTTGAAGGTTCAGGGCAATAAGTTCCAGAAGACCAGGAAAATCCAGTTTTCCGGAATTACCGGATATAAGCGTGCTGCTGCCATTTACAGCCCAGGCGGGAAGAATTAGGCTGCCTTCCCATAAATAGGAATTGACATTCTGCCCCAAAAGGGTAATTTCCCTTACGCCTTTTTCACCAACCAGGCGAATTTCCTCAAGAATGGCAGCCGGGGAACGTGACACTTCCCTGCCGCGTACATAGGGAACGATGCAGTAAGAGCAGAAGTTATTGCAGCCATGCATAATTGGAATAAAACTGCGAAAAGGATTTGTCTGGTCAAGATGAAAAGCTGAAAAGGAAAACACCGGTTTTTCACCGGCTTCGACAAGGTTTTTTAAAGCTTCGGTTTGACCCTTTTCCACCGCTTCAAGAACGAGGGGAAAACGGGAACGCGCAGAAGTTCCAATCACAAAATCCAGCGCCGGAATTTCCTTTTTTAACCTCTCCCCTGCCCGCTCTGCCATACAACCTGCCATTACAAGGACAAAGGAAGACTGAGCTTTTTTCCTCTTAATAGAGGCGTAATGGGCCAATCTGCCCATAACACGTTGTTCCGCCGTTGCCCGCACTGAACAGGTATTCAGGAGAACCAGATCCGCATCTTCCGGTGTTTCGGCTCTTTCCCATCCCCGTTCCTGTGCCGCCAGTACCAGGGATGCAGATTCAGCCAGATTCATCTGACATCCGTAAGTTTCAAAAAAAAACTTCAAAAAAAATCCTTATAGGAGTTCGCAGTAGATATTTCACAGCCGGCAGTCCATTATGAAGAACCGCCAAATTCTTTTTACGAACTATAAACTACGAACTATTAGCTATTACTGCCTGCTTTTAAGACCCAGGAGAAATTTAATACCTTTCCATATTCCAGCGGCGAAAAGACCCAGAGCGCCCAGACCAAGGATGAATCCCGCAAAAGGTTTTAGAAGGGGAATACCAAATCGAATGACCAGGCCCAAAACACCGGCTGTGGTAAGGATAAAACCAGGCTTCTTGTCCTCCCGATCACGGGAAAGAAGGGCGCCGATTCCGACTGCCGCTGCAACCAGGGAGAGTATAATTCCCAAAACAGGGAACCTTGACCCAAAAGCCAGGATCATGAGAAAAACTCCGCCTGCGATATAGGCAATCGCGGAAGTTCCCTGTTTAACCAGCACATCCCTGGGTACTATGGGATTTTTTGAATCCCCGGGCAGAAGTTGATTGTCACCCATAAAAGCCTCTCCCGTTCTATCTTTCAATTTTGTGTCATTTGAGGCTTTTTAAAAACCGAAGTTTTAAAAAACCTCATTTCATTATAAAAAAAAATTATAAAAGGTTCCATAGCTGTTTCATCCCGGTTCCTGAAATTCAGCGAAGGCATACGCACTATGGTTATGAATACTCTCAAAATTTTCAGCTTCCACCGAAAAATGCGGAAAAGAACGGAGTTCCCTGATTTTAATGTATACGTCCCTTACCAGGTCCTCTACAAATTTTGGGTTATCATAGGCATGCTCAGTAATAAATTTTTCGTCTTCCCTTTTAATAAGAGAATAGACCGGGCTTGACGCGGCATCTTCAACAAGGGCAATAATATCCTCCAGCCAGAAAAAAGGCCCCAATTCAAGCTCCACGGTAACATTGCCGCGCTGGTTATGGGCGCCGCGTTCGGAAATGGCTCTGGAGCAAGGGCAGACCGTATTAACCGGAACTGAAACAGCCACGGTAAAGTGTTTTTCCTGTTCGACAGATCCTGCGCTCCCGGTTTTACGCTTAACCTCGCCGCGGTATAGACATTTGCAGGAAATAAGTCCTGGAAGCTGTGATACAGGTGCTTTTTTTTCCACAAAATACGGAAAAGCCATGGACCCAAAAGCTGATTCTGCATCCAGATCTTCCCGAATTCCGGTTAACATCTCCAGAAAACGGGGCATGGAAAGATCCTCCCTGTAAGAGTGAAAAATTTCTACAAAACGGCTCATGTGGGTTCCCTTAAAATCATGGGGAAGATTCGCAAACAGATCCACTTTGGCCGCTGTATGCTGCACCTTTTTTACCTTATCCAGTACCCGTATGGGATACTCCAATCCTTTTACTCCAACTTTGGTAAGCGGAATTTCCCGATCATCGGTTTGATTTTGAATATCCGGCATACCGGATTTCCCATTCCTCATTATCTATCTCTAACCCTTTCCGCCGCTTCTACTACATTCCGCATCAGCATTGCGATAGTCATGGGCCCTACCCCTCCCGGAACCGGAGTGATCCAGCCGGCAATTTCTTTTGCCTCATCAAAATCTACATCCCCCCGCAGATAGTAACCTCTTTTTGCTCCGGAAACCGTGGTACCCAGAGGATCCGGAATCCGGTTTATTCCCACATCAATAACCGCTGCGCCCTTTTTTATCATATCCCCCCTAACCAGACCAGGATGCCCTACAGCGGCAATAAGAATATCAGCCTGACGGGTGATGGAAGCCAGGTTCCCGGTTCCGGTATGACAGAGTGTAACTGTGGCGTTTAATTCCCGCATGGCAAGGAGCATAGCCAGAGGCTTTCCTACAATATTGGAACGTCCTACAACGACGGCATGACTTCCAGAAACATGGATCCCGTACTCTGACAACAAAGCTACAATCCCCTGCGGGGTACAGGGCTTGATTCCATACTGCCCCTGAAGCATTTTTCCCAGGGAAACAGGATGGAAACAATCCACATCCTTATGGGGATCTATGGCATTTATTATTTTTTCTTCCCTGATGCTTACCGGCAGCGGAAGCTGTATTAGAATGCCGTGCACTGATGCATCGGAATTCAGTGAGGCGATTAGGGAAAGGATTTCTTCCTCCGATGCGGTTCCGGGAAGACGAATATCCCTTCCGTCCATGCCTGCTTCAACAAGAGCCTTTTGTTTTCCCCTTACATAGGTCAGGCTAGCAGGATTGTCCCCCACAAGAATAACCGCCAGGCAGGGCTTAATTCCCCGCTCCTTCAAACGGTCCGCCCTTTCCCTAACATCGTTTCGAACCTTTGCGCCAACAG
>JGI24702J35022_10000913_pt1 | contig 18379 bp, 17 predicted proteins | sample TergutTh196P4_FD_35022 | JGI IMG/M metagenome (IMG submission 35022)
GAAAAACAGTACCGCAGCGAACCGTTCGTTCATTTCACGGATGAACCGTCGATACGTGCGGTCGTATGCTCAAATCACTGCCAGGTGGGCGCCAAAGCCTTCGGCGGAAAAGCGGTGGCGTTCGGGGCGATAGACAACCTCGTCAAAGGAGCGTCCGGACAAGCGGTACAATGCGCCAATCTGATGCTCGGTCTCAAAGAAACATCCGGTCTTAAAGCACCGGGAATGGGGGTGTGATCATGGAGATAATAGACGGCGGCGTCACGTCACCGCTTGGATTCAAAGCGGCAGGCGTTCACAGCGGCGTCAAATACCGTTCGCTGGACCTCGGGATGTTATACTCGGAGGTACCGGCACGCGCGTTCGTGGGATACACAAGCAACAAGGTAAAATCAGCGCCGGTGCAGGTGATGATGTCCGAGAACTCTGAGTTCTTGTCAGCGTTCGTCGTGAACAGCGGCAACGCCAACGCGCTGACAGGCCGCCGCGGTATAGAAGATGCGATGACGATGAAGGCGGTAGCAGCGTCCGAACTGAACATCGATCCCAAAGAGGTGGGCGTGATGTCCACGGGACTCATAGGACGTTTCATGGACATGCACAAGGTGAAGTACGGAATAAGCAAAGCAGCACGCGAATTGGATTCGGGGCGCGAGGCGGACGCGCTGCTTGCCGAAGCGGTGATGACAACGGACACAATAAAAAAGGAGGCTGCGGTGCGCACGCGTCTCACCGACGGCACCGTAGTAAAAATAGCGGCGCTCTCGAAAGGGAGCGGCATGATAGCGCCTCACATGAAAGTTCTTCACGGAACTACGTTATGTCTCGTTACAACGGACGCCGTTCTTTCGAACAAGTTCCGTAAAACGTGGGGGGAGATACTCGACGAGACGATGAACATGGTCACCGTGGACGGCGACCAGTCGACGAACGATACGTGCGCACTTCTCGCCAACGGCAAAGCGGGAGGGAAATGCGCCGACGAGGATCCCAATTTCATTCACGCATTACAGAAAGTTATGACGGACATAGCACGTATGCTCGCGGTGGACGGCGAAGGCGCAACAAAACTGATCGAAGTTCAGGTACTGGGCGCGGAAACAAAAGATCAGGCGCGTTCCGCAGTGATGACGATATTGAACTCACCGCTTGTCAAATCGGCGATATTCGGATCGGATCCGAATTACGGACGTATCATGATGGCATTGGGCAACAGCGACTGCAAATTCAACATAGAGGATGTCCGTTTAACAATAAAGGGAGGGGACATGGAAGTTCCGATACTCGACTCCGGCGCTCCGGTGTTCCAGGAAGAGCGTTCCGTGGAAGTTGTAAGGATGGCGATGGACAACAAGGAAGTGACGATCGTCGTCGATCTCGCCGCCGGTAACGAATCGGCAACAGGATGGGGATGCGACCTTACGTACGATTACGTGCGCATAAACGCGGAGTACGCAACGTAGGTGTTCCCCTTGACAACGTACACGATGAAGTTCGGAGGGAACGCGATACGCGGCAAGGACGACATGGACCGTCTGGCGAAGGAGATAGCTTCGCTGATATCAAAGAACATAAAGATAATACTCGTTCACGGCGGCGGTCCCGAAATAACGGCGGAGATAGAGAAGCGCGGCATGAAGACAAAGATGGTCGGAGGTTTCCGTGTTACGGACGGCGAGTCATTGAAAGTCGCGGACGAGGTCCTCGGTTCACTGAACGCCGACGTCGTCGATTCGCTGAAGAAAGCGGGCGTCACCGCAAAAGGCATGCCCGGTCACGATAACGGTGCGATCGTCTGCGTAAAAAAGGCGCCGATCAAGGTCAAGGACGGTAATGATATAATAACAGCGGACCTCGGACTGGTAGGCGAAGTGGACAAGGTCGACAGCGCTGTATTTGACAACATGCTCGCAGCGGGCATAACGCCCGTCGTGTATCCGATATGCGCGTCCGCAGACGGCGTAAAGATGAATGTTAACGCGGACACCGTCGCATCCGGGATAGCGGCAGCGACAGGATGCAAAGAACTGATATTCATCACCGACGTTCCCGGCATACTGCGCGATGTGAACGACGCGTCATCAAAAATAGACACGGTATCGGTGCGTGACATAGACGATATGATAACAGCCGGCATAATCTCCGGAGGGATGATACCGAAGGTCGAGGCATGCCGCAGCGCGATACTCGCGGGCGTTGCCGCGGTGCGCATGGTCAATGGCAAGAGCAAAGATACGATAGTTTCCGGCATCTTCGAGAACAAAGGCCACGGGACGCTGATAACAGGGTGATATAATGGACAATTCCGTCAAAGAAAAAACATCAAAGTTCACATTTCAGAATTACGGGCGCGCGGACATATGCTTCACGCACGGCAGCGGCGCATATCTGTACGACACCGACGGTAAACAATATCTGGACATGGTCTCGGGGATAGCGGTCAATTCAATAGGATATTCGCATCCGAAGTGGGTGAAAGCAGTATCAGAACAGGCAGCGCGCATGGCGCACGTCTCAAATCTGTACCATGTGAAGGAACAGGCCGATCTTGCCGAAAAACTGGCGTCGGTGACACCGAAAGGAATGTCCAAATCGCTTTTTGTCAACAGCGGCGCGGAAGCGAACGAAGGTGCGTTAAAACTCGCGGTACGTTACACGAAACGTTCACGTATATTATCATCGCTGAACTCGTTCCACGGCCGCATCTCAGCGTCGCTCGGCGCAACGGGCCAGACGAAATACCAGGAATCGTTCGAACCGCTGATAGCGAAGTCGTTCGATTACTTTGATTTCGGCAGCGCGGAATCTTTCAAATCGAAAATAACCAAAGACACCGCCGCCGTGATGATCGAACCGGTACAGGGTGAAGGAGGCGTTCAGACCGCGTCAAAGGAGTTCTTCAAGACGATACGCGACGTGTGCGACGATAACGGGACGCTGATGATCGTTGACGAAGTGCAGACAGGAATGGGGCGCACGGGAGAATGGTTCGGCATTCAGAATTATGACGTTACGCCCGATATAATAACAATGGCAAAGGCATTGGGGGGCGGGATGCCGATAGGCGCCGTGGTATCAACGGAGGAGATATCCTCAGTGCTTGTGCCGGGAACGCACGGAACAACGTTCGGCGGCAATCCTCTCGTATGCGCGGCGGCGTCCGTAACGATAGATATAATGAAGGATGAGAAACTTGTGCAGAATGCCAAGACGCTGGGAAAGAAATGGATGTCCGATCTGAAAAAGATAGAATGCGATGATATAACGGAAGTGCGCGGCATCGGTTTGATCATGGGCATAGAGATGAAGGAGCACGCGAAGGATGTTCAGAGCTTAGCGTTAAAGGAAGGAATATTAGTGAACGTATGCCATCTGAACACGGTACGTCTGATACCTCCGCTGATCATCAGCGAGAATGAAGCGAAAAGGTTCACGGACCTTTTGAACGGGTTCGCGATGAAATACAATTAAGTATCCGTGCTATACAAACGCAACGGATTTTGTCTGTAATAGGACATAAATACTGGTAACCCGTTGCAGAACGCATGAGCAAAAGTTCTTCCAAGGAAAGCCTCGCGGAGAGGACGAGATCGTACATCGATGCGCACCCGAGCATAAAGGACTGCGTATCGAAAGGATTGGTAAGCTACTCGTCGCTGGCAAGGCTGATAATGAAGGACCTGAGCATAGACGGCGAGGAAGCGTTAATGATAGCTTGCCGCAGATACGCTGACAAACTTTCGGTAACGTCGGATCATGAGAAGGATGTGCTGAAGATACTGAAGGACAGCCGCCTGGAGATGAGGACCAAGATATGCATCGTGACCGCGAAGAATGATTGGACCGTTTTGCACAAAATGGACAATCTATTCAAGGACCTGTGGAACGAGAACTCAATAATGCAGGTCGTACAAAGTGCATCGGCGGTGACCATAATCGCGGACCGTATGTTAAAAGACAGGATAATGGACACCGTAGGAAGGTTCAACGTGATAAAGATAAGAGAGAATCTCGTTGAGATAGCGGTGAAAAGTCCCGAAAAGATCGTGGACACCAGCGGCGTCATCGCATACCTTATAACAAACTTGTCGGACGCCGGAATAAACATAGAGGAAACGGTAAGCTGCCACACAGATACGATATTCATTGTGAAGGAATCGGACATGATAAATGCGTATTCGGTGCTGACGAGATGCATACAGAGCGCAGAGGTCACGATAAAGGGATAAGAGCCACTGGGGAGATTCGAACTCCCGGCCTGCTGATTACAAGTCAGCCGCTCAACCGGGCTGAGCTACAGTGGCGTTGCCATCGTGTATGACCGTTCCGTTTTTATTACTTTGCCTCCTCCGGCGCAACGGAACAACGTGTCAGGAACGAGGGCTGATACACATGATAAACAATGAAAGGTGACCATAACCTTTATTAAACATATTTTATTAAGGCTGTCAGTTAACAGTCAATGTTATTACGGTGATATATAATGGCAGCAGCTAAAAAGGGGTCAGTAGGCAAGGGCGATCTTGTCTATGTTGATTATGACGCATTCTTCGCGGACAGCGGAAAGCTGTTCGATACAACGATGGCGGAGTCCGCCAAGAGCGCAGGATTCTTCGATGAAAAGTTCGATTACGCGCCGGAGCCCATTCTTCTGGGGTCCGGCAAAGTGTTCGAGGCGCTCGAAAAGGCGCTTGAGAACGCGGTCGTAGGCAAAGAGACGGAGATAAAACTGGAGTTCGCCGACGCCGCCGGCGCCAGAGATCCGAAACTTGTGGAACTGCACTCAATGAAAGAGTTCTACAAACAGGAAGTTAACCCATATCCTGGGCTTGAGGTGCAGCTGGGCAACCGCAGAGGCACCGTGATGTCCGTCGGCGCCGGACGTGTGAAGGTGGACTTCAACAACCCGCTCGCCGGCAAGGACCTGCTGTACAAGTTCACTGTAAAGGAAATTGTTGAGGATAAGATCGAAAAGGCAAAGGCGGTCGTGAAAATGTCCGTCGGAACATCCGAAGGATTTGAGTTCACAATAACCGATGATAAAGTTACGGTAATTCTTCCGGAGCTGACCAAATTTGACCAGTCGTGGCAGGTAGCAAGGTTCAGGGTCGTCGCCGATCTCAGGAAGGTGGCCGATGTCGAGACGATAGAGTTCGTCGAGATCTGGTCGTCGGGCGAGAAGAAAGGGAAGAAGACCGAAGATGCCGCAGAGGATGAAGAGAAGCCGGCAAAACCGAAGGCCAAAGCAAAACCGAAGGCCGAGGACGCGGACGCTGCCGCAGACGAAGAGAAACCGGTCAAGAAGGCCCCTGCGAAGAAAGCTCCGGCAAAGAAGAAAGAAGAGTGATCAAAACATCTTCAACGAAACACCTTAAACCAAACACCTTCACCGAAACATCTTTCAAAAGATTTCTACGGACGGGTGGCCTAGTCTGGATATGGCAGCAGCCTCCTAAGCTGCAGGCCGGGGGTTCGAATCCCTCCCCGTTCGCACAACTAACCGACCAGCGTGCGAATTTAAGGATCTTAAGAGACTTTAAGTGAAACATAAGAATTTAAATGAGACTTTAAGTGAAACTTGAGATGAAGACAGCGAGCACGAAAAAGGAGTCTTGTGTAAAATTATTTTTCAAATTGATACAACCCTGGATTTGAGGAAATAAAAAGGTGGGGGATAATCAAGCCTCCTATAGCAAGGGTTTTGTAGTGAAGGTCTCATCCCCCTTTGCGATTCCCATACGGAGCCGATATTTCCCACCTAATAAAATGTTTGATAGTAGACTTATGGTCGTCAGAATTACTTTGACGAGCCATTGGTCCTACCGCCGCCCGATGGATTGCCGGTTGTACTTGGCCAGCCGCCCGATCCTTTTCCGCCAGAACCTTTCGATAACAATTTTTCACCTCCTTTCTGTTTATGGAAATGTCGATGAATGAGATAACTAAAACTGTAAATAGTTTATTAAGTTAGTAAATATTTATTACAACGATATAATCTAAACGATCATCTCTTTCCTCTCAGGAAGTTTGCCATGAACTTTCCTTCCGGTGTCAATCTTACATTCTTGCTCCGGCCATCTTTCTCTTCACGTATAACCAATTTCCATTCTTCCAGTCTTTTTATCCACTTTGTTATCATCGACGGTGACACAGATCTCTTTTCTTTTTTCCCTCCGCGCACCGGAATATATGCACCTTTTCGATCACCATCCCCTCTCATGAAACAATCTACCTCAGATCTGGATCGAGTAAGATTCTTTCCTTCACTGAGGTAGTTGAGTATAGTCTGATAGTTGGAATTATTTTCTGTTCTGATTGTTGCCGGATCTACCATCGGTCTTTCGAATTCCATTGTTGCTCCTGATCCTCCTTCTTCAATATAGTAGGCTATACCTCCGACCCAGATCGAAGCATAGAACAGACATATTGACAGAGGCTTCCTTCCGGGGGTGATGTTGAACATGAATCTGCTGTCTGTGTTCTTCAGGCATATGTCTGTGAATTTGTCCATAACAGTAGCTATGTTCAGCTCTTTTAATATTATAAGCGAGAACTTTTGTTTAATCTCTTTACATAGTTTTTCTGTGTCTAAAATAGATTCCTCTATCTTTTCTCTTCTGTTATCATTCTGTTGTTTCATTGCACTTTGATCGTCAAAGACTATAACTTCATCCATGTCATAATTCTTTTTAATTACCTCTTTGTATGTACTATACAGTGCTTCTCCCGCCGACATAATGTGAATACATCTTTTTTTTGCAGTCATTTTATCAACAACGATAAATATTTACTAATTTAATAAATTATTTACAAATTTATTGATATTTACAATAAACGATTGAGTTTCATGTCCAAAATAATATCGGCTAATTGGCATATAACTTCAAGATGCAATTACAACTGCACCTTCTGTTTCGCAAGGACATACAGACCGGAAATCAGAAGTCAAAGGCGGCAGGAAGAGATCATGAAGACACTTGCCGACAACGGGATAGAAAAACTTAACATCGTTGGCGGAGAACCGCAACTCCATCCAGACATCATGAGGATACTGAAACTCTCGCATGACTATGGTTTCACAACGACGATGCAGACCAACGGATCCCTGCTTACCAGACAGAACGCGGCTAAGATGGCGAAATACCTCGACTGGATCGGCGTCTCACTCGATTCCGGGACAGAGGAGACAGAACTGTTACTGAAGAGAGGTTACGGAAGGCACGTTGATACGGTAAAGAAAGCATGCTCTCACATCCACGCCCACGGTCTGAAGCTGAAGATCAACACCACAGTGACCTCTCTGAACTGGAACGAAGACATGCAAAGCATCATCAGCGAACTGAACCCGGACAGGTGGAAGGTCTTTAGGATGCTCATGGTCAGGGGAGAGAACGACCACGCCGGACACCTTTGCCCGACGGACAAACAGTTCAAAACATTCTCGGAGCGGCATTCGCACATAATTCTAAGATCAAGGTCAAGACCGGTCTTCGAGGACTGTGACGATATGTACGGCAGCTATTTTATGATATCTCCAGACGGCATGATACAGTCGAATGCAAAGAAGATGGTAGAGTACTACCCACTCGAAACAATTAGTAAAATGGGTGAGCATGATTTCATAGATGTAAGCACATACATAGAAAGAGGAGCATTATATGATTGGAGCGCGTGAGACCCCTCAAATATTTTTTCTAAACATAGGAAATTCTAAGGAGCACATAGAGAAGGCTGTGGATGAGCTTAAGATCAAGGATGCCATAATATTCTCCTCGGTGCAGACGAGGATCGAAACAGAATTCCTGAAATATCTGAACGACAAAGGCGTGAATGTACTGGAGACACATTGCGTTGATCCATTTACCTCTGATTCACTTAGAAATATAATCTCTATAATGCTTTCTACGATCGAGAGATATTCGAAGCAGGGAACAGAGTTCATTGTCGGATTGACCGGCGGAACAAATATCATGGCGGTTGCTTTCGGGGTTGTAGCGATGATCAAAGGGCTCAGGTGTAATTACATACTGAATCAAGAGGAAGATTTCCTTCTGAAAATCGATACTTTCAAAGAAATTGATGTGTCAGTTCCTCTCAAAGAAATAGGCAGATCCCTCAGAGAGGCGAAACAATGAGTGATGGATTGTTTTATTCGATCTTTTGGGATCACCTCGAAAAAGCCAATTATGTGAGGAGAGAAGTAATGAGAAATGTTAATGACATATCTCAATATCTTCTTGATGCCCGCAAGAGAATGAATGAAAAATATACATTTGCATTCTCAATAGATCGCGTAAAACTCAGATTAAAACCAGACAAGGATCAGATGGATCTCGATTTCGTCGAATCGGGGTTCGACAGAAAAGTTCTGGGTGATTTTGAGTTCGATAAAGAGCGAAGGTCACTAATAATTAAGGACACAAAGCCTCCGGAGAATAACATAAAATACACAGATTCGAATGGAAACATCATCACTCTGAAAGTCAAAATCGAAACAAGGCTGAAAAATTTTGTATGTCTGGAGGGTAATGAGAGAACTTCAGAACGTTTCTCAGATCTTTTATTCTCAAATTCTGCAAGAATAAAGGGCGGTCATCACATCATCAAAAGCAACGAAAAAGAAGAATTCATAGAAATCAGCGGGTATCCCTCAAACGACATCTTAGAACTTTCAGCCGATACCCCTCAGCTGAAAAGGCAGACAGAGGCCCTTGAGAAACTCACTCATAAGCCGCAAAAACAGCATCGTGCTCTGATAAATCTTCTTATTCCAGTATGGGAGTGCGAATGGGAAGAGGTCAAGCCTGAGGACAGGCATTGCAATATTCTAAACAACAGCTATTCGGGATACGAAGAGCAGGTGGAGTTCGTGAATAAGGCGATGGGCAGTCAGGATTTCTCTATTCTGTTCGGACCGCCAGGTAGCGGAAAGACAGCGACGATCATCGAACTGATAACACAGGCAGTATCCAAGGGCGAAAAGGTTCTCCTTGTTGCATCGACGCATGTTGCCATCGACAATATACTCGAACGCATAACCGAACCCGGATCGGATAATATCAGTGTCGCAGACAGATATGGAATTGTTCCTGTAAGAATCGGCAAGGAAGATGTGATCTCTGAAAAGGTCTCCGATTATATCTTCGAAAATAAAGTCAGTTCCGAACTCCAACACATGATAAAGGAATTATCGAAGAAAATTAACAGAAGTGACGCCCAAGAGACATTATACAAGGCACTGAAAGAAAACGGAAGCGAAGTGATGGAAAAGATGATCATAGATACATCTAATCTCATATGCGGTACAACCATAGGAATCGTCAATGCCCCAATGATCAAAGAGAAATCCGGAACGTTCCTATTTGACCTTATGATAATTGATGAGGCGTCAAAAACCACATTTCCTGAGTTCTTGGTTCCTGCACTGTATGCGAAGAAATGGGTAATATCAGGCGATCCGTATCAGCTTGCGCCGTATGTTGATGAAGAAACGATAATAAAATCAATAGAAGAAGCGGCGAAATCATCTAATGTTTCCAATGAAGTGAAAGAGATATGTGTGTACGGATTCGAATCCGTTTCTGATAACCAGAATCCAAGATGCAGAATAACCATAGTTCCGGATGATTACGAATTCTTTGATGACGCGGCGGAACACATAACACGCATTGAAAAAGAAAAAGAAAAAATGTCTACAATGCTCGCAATCGACAAATATCCGATAGAAGAGGGAACTCTACGGTTAATTCCAGCGGCAAGATCGATCATAGTCCGCGAGGGACTTTTCAGATACATAGAGGATTTCATTTCCCCGTTCTCCGTCATCAGCAACGGCAAACTTACCGAAAGGGCAGAACGCCAAAAAGAATATCTAATGAAGAAACTGAAGGAGAAGACTAAGCAGAAGATGATCCGCCGCAGCGATGACGGATGGGAATACAATACCGTTTGGAGAATGTCCAGGATGTACGAGATGTATAAATCCGACAACATAGACAAGACTGAAGATTATGAGAATGAAATCGATCTTCTGATGCCTCGCATGAACAGTGTGGATTGTGAGAAAATAAAAAACGACATCTTCGCCATCTCAAGGATCGCGCTTCCGTCTATAATGGATCTGCTTGAAAAAGGGATTAAAAGGGGTCAGAAGGGAGGCAACGGGATAACTCTCTTTGAAGGGCTCGGAGAATCACGCCTCAAAGAAAGATCGGTGGAACTGAGCTACCAGCACAGAATGCATCCGGACATTTCCAAATTCCCGAGAGAACACATCTACGGCGATAAGGCACTGAAAGATGGCAAGGATATCATATCCCAAAGAGACTTACCTTCTTTCAATAGATATTCAAACGTCCGTTCAATCTTGAGAGATATGGGCTCTCCAGATTTGGATCCCGCTAAAAACGAGAACTCTCTGGAAGTAAGGGCGATGCTCGAAGAACTCGATCAAATAATGGAATGGACAAAAGGAAATCGAAAGCCAGAAGGTGTATGGAGTGTCGCGCTTTTAACATTCTATCGCGGGCAAGAGAGTTTGATAAAAAGCAGACTGAACGAAAAACTCAATATGAACAAAGGAAGATATTTCGATCTGAAGGATGAGTACAATCTTGAGATACAGATCGGAACAGTGGACAGATTCCAAGGTCACGAAGCCGATTTTGTGATACTTTCATTCGTACGTTCAAAGCGGCACAGAACTGTCGGTTTCTTGGATAATCGCAGCAGACTGAACGTTGCAATAACAAGGGCCCGATTTGCCCTTATTGTTCTGGCCGATAAAAAATTCTTCCTCGAAAGGGGTTCGTCGTTGCTCAAGAAGTTTATGGAAGCGATGGATCAGAAATTCGAAGAGATACATATGGGGTGATAAAATGGATATAAAGATCAATAAAAAGATAGATTGTGAGGTCTACAGTACCATTCTTGATGTTAAGTTCGCCAACGAAAAACGGACGGATATACTAGCATTCCTTATGTTCGTTAATGAAAGAAACGAAGTTAGCACAAAGGATGTGAATATGGACTTTCTGATGCAGAAAGATGGAAATCATCCCTATGGTAAAAGATACGTCGAACTGATGATTGGTTACGGATTTTTGGAATATGGCAGAGATTCATTCAGACTGAGCGAGCAGGCCGCAGAAATGGTGGAGGACAAAGAAGTAATGCTTCCGGAGAGGGGAAATTATAGGATTTCCGTATCGGATGACCCGATATTCAACCATCTGGTAATTAGCATAATAGATGAGGATAAAATACCCAAAAATATAAAGGAAAAAGGCAAAAAGCCAGAGATGCCGATCAAAGTCTCGGGCAATGAGTTAGTATCTATCAGAGAGAGCTGGGAAAAAGAGATGTTATATCTTCCTTTAAACGAGAAGAAGGCAATAATCGATTCTGTTGAGGCGTGTGAGAAACTTCCTAATGAAACGTATGATCTCACTGTAACACTGAGCGAAAAGGAATCTGTCGCAAATATCAAAAGGGGTGATGTGAGCATAATATTTGCACCGCAATCGATACCAAAGTTCGATTTTGTTATTTCTGAGATCGCCAAGAAAGCAGGGATGCCCTACAGCGAGAAGGAAAAATGCGTGATGGTGAACAGATCCGGTCTGAAAAATATCAGAGAAGGATTCCTAATCGATCTGCCATCGACCGAGATAGAGTTTTCAGAGTTTGGAAAATATAATATTCTTCCGACCAAGAACGTTCCATGCATGCCCGACAGCGAATCAACGGCCATTGAATGGGTCCGGAATCTTGTGAATAAGAATGTAGAGAGCAGATACACGACAGAGGAACAATTCAACGAGGTGGTTATGAAAGAAGCCTCAAAAATGGAAAGATGGTACGGTACCGACAACATCATGAAAGACATTGATTATCAGTTGTTCCTGAAGTCCCTCAAAGGACGCATGGGCACCAAAGATGAAGTGTACTGGCATTTGGTGGCAACAAATGATCTTTCTCAAGGTGGAAGCACATAAGGGGGTGAAAAAATGGCGGATAAAAAATTGGAGAAAAAAGCATCGTTGGATAAAAGAAACGATATCATTAATAACGTGTGGGTCCCGAACGCATTCAAAAAAGGAACGGATCAGGGTTTCTATGATCTGAAGAGCAGAAGGATGTATGTGCTTTCGGAAAAGACAAACCTGACGGACATAATATCCGATACAGCGGATAATTCAGAGGAGATGATTTGCGTGTCCTCATTCCTGATCGAGGACAGTGCTTTCACTGATTCTCTTCTAAAAGCGGCCGACCGCGGTGTAAGAGTATACCTTTTAACAGCGAGAGAAGAGGAACTAAAAACCGACAGCACCGAATTCGATGATGAGGGCAAAAGAAAAGAGATAATCGAGGCACACAAAAACTTCCTTGACAAGATCGCGGGCAGGATTCTCGTAAGAACCTCGCCGAACTTCCATTCGAAATTCATTCTCTTCGATCCGAAATCAAAGAATGCATGTGGCATTCTTTCAACATCTAACCTGACAAAGGATGCAATGGCCGGGCGAAATCTAGAGCTGGCTGTTGAACTTACAAAGGAAGAGGTCGGATCATACTTCATACAGTTCATCCACGGATTCTGGAATGAGGCCAAGCACGAAAAGATCGGTAGCGAGCGCATATTGAAACCGGTCCCTGAAGCGGCATGGAACATAGATGCAGATAAGATAACTCATCCTTGCACATGTTCATCTGTAAGATCTCTGCGCAAAGAGGTCATAAGACTTATTGGCTCGGCCAAAAAGGAACTGATAGTATCGGCATGGACATTCGAAAAGGGACACGATTCTACCGAAGCAATAAAAGAGGCCTGCAAGAGAGGCGTAAGAGTCAGGATATTTTCCAGAGATGACGCAAAGAGCACCGATAACATCTATGCTCTGCTGCAATCAGGGGCAGAGGTTTACAGTTTCGGCAGAAGAGTGCACGCAAAGTTCATAGTCTCAGACGGCGAGGCATTGATCATGACGTCCAATTTCTCCAAGCTCGGATTGGACTCAGGTTTCGAATCCGGCATTCTCTTCGATACAAAAGAGAATGAAATGTTCAGTAAAGCCGCAGAGGACCTCTTTGCGAACCACGGCAAACAGCTGAGGAAAGAGATAAGATTAGGTGACCTCGCCGAGACGGAGCATCTGCGCTTCGACCATGCCAAAGGCGAACATATAAAGTTCACACCAGAAGCGAAACAAAATTTCGATCTTGGTGAAAAACGCATCAAAATCGATGAGATCGATAAGTACGATCCGATGGGTGATATGCTTAAACAAATTGGACATAGGTTTATCAAAGAGGCCGAGGGGACCATAACTCTGATCGCAGAGGTCCCGGAAGAGAAAAAGAAAGAAAAAAACAAGTCCAAGAAGAAGTGAGTATGAGAAGAGACAGCAGGGTACGAAGGATGGCGTGGGTTTATGGATGAGGCAGAGCAAATCAGATCGTTGGAAAAAGATGCAGAATGGAAAAAGAGGGAGAGAAATAATCTCAATGAAAGTATAAAGGACTTGGTAGACAGAAGGGACGCTCTGAACGCGCAGGTACGTGCGCTCATCGACGAAGCTTGCAAGCATAGGGAGATCCGTGACGAATTCAACGTCAAAGTAAGGGAATCCAAGAACCTCAGGGACGAATGGAACAAAAAGGCCGCCGACCTAAATGAAAAAGTATCTGCGCTTACAAATGACAGTGAGTCCATGCCGGAGGGAAGGGCGGGCGGCGATGTTCCGATAAAACAATTAAAGAAACAGCTTCGCGACCTTGAGTTCGCACAGAATACGAAGCAGTTCGGAGAAGTCAAGGAGAACGAGATCGTAAAACAGATATCCGCTCTCGTAATGCAGATCGAGGAAAAAGAAAAAGTTTCCGAACCGAGCGGCGAGGTAAAAGAACTGATTCGTCAGCTGAGAGAATCAAAGGCACAGGCGGAAACGTACCATAAAGCGGTCTCCGACTACGCTAGGATAGCGCAGACAGCGCACGATGACATGTTTGCACTGTGTGATCAAGCGGACAAGTTAAGAAAGGAGGCGGACGCCGCCCATGAAAAAGCCAAAGAATTAAAGAAAGAGGTTGAGAAGTCAAAGAATATAGAGAGATATAATTGGTTCTAATTACGACACATTTTTGTAAATATCGAGATTCATCACTTATGGCAAGGTGCGTTTCTGAAGATTTTTCACCCTTGAAACTGATACAAACAATTTCTTATTTTGAAATTAACCAGAACATAGTTAATACGGCCGGACGATACCGGTCACGGAGATTGGAAAATGGAAGAACGTTACATCTGTTATTGCGGCCTGTATTGCGGAAACTGTTCAGTAAAAGTGAAGGTGCTTCCTGCTGCGGAATTATTGCGTGATGAGATGAAGAAGGCGGGGTTCGACGATGTCATGCAGAATATACCCGGCGGCGGAGATTTTTGGAAATTCCTGAACGGGATGACGGATAGCGGCATATGCACGTCATGTTACGAAGGCGGCGGGAACCCGGGATGCAAGGTGCGCATATGCGCCAGAGAGAAAGGAATAAAAGTATGCGCCCTGTGCGAAAGCTATCCGTGCGAGCACTTCGGAGAGATGTTCTTCACAGTATGTCCCACATTAAGGCAGGATAACGAACTTCTCAGGAATGAAGGAATGGAAGCGTGGGCAAAACTTCAGGACGAACGCCACGCGAAAGGTTACACGTACGCGGATGAATGAACGGCCCGGCGGTCCTTTGATACACAACCTGTGTGAACAGCGTATCATTGTGAAAGAATTAATATCTGTTCGCCGATGAGCATACATGGCAGAAAATAACGAGAAGCCGGGAGTATTGCACAGCTTCCTCGGCGGCCTGCTCCTAACGATCCTGCTTGTGGTCGTTGTACCGATACTGAGCGCATGGCTGATCGAGCCGAGAGTGACAGAATATCTGGGTGACGTGAACATAGATCCGTTCACCGCGGGCATGTTCGTCACCGCCGCAATGCTGCTGGTGCTGATATTGTTCTTACTGTTGCTCGGAGGAGGGAAGATATTCAAAAAGTATGGTGTGATAGGTGTGGTCGGCCTCATAGCGGCGTACTACTTCCTTGACAGGCTGTACGACGCGATCCTTCCCGTTGCGATAATAATACTCTTTGTGGCGATCAGCTACATCAGGGACAGGAAGAAGTAAGGGCGCATCGCAAACATTTTTGCGGGCTCACGCCCGCAATTCATTTCCATTCATTCATTTCCATTCTTTTGAGGATCCCTGATAAAGGTCGCTCGTCAGATATTGCGGCTCGCATGTCACGTTTATACCAAGCTTTCTGAACACGTACTCGTCCACCGATGCCAATATGACCGACGAATGAGCTTCGCATCCCTTTAGCTCCGGAAGCTTCTTGAAGGCGACATCCGCCACCGGCGACATGGCCGCCGAAACAGAAAGGGCAACGAGTATCTCGTCCGCGTGAAGTCTTGGACTGGTGTTACCCATGTATTTTGTCTTCATCTCTCTTACGGGTTCTATAACCGACGGCGATATGAGAGGAATGGAATCGTCAATTTTTCCGATAGTTTTCAGCGTGTTCAGGAGCATCGCGGCGGATGCGCACATCAGAGGTGACGCTTTTCCCGTGACGATCGTTCCGTCACGCAATTCAATGCCGACAGCAGGTCTTTCAGACTCGGCGGCCGTTCTCATAACGGGCGCCACGACCTTTCTGTCGTCCGTGGAAACGCCGGCCTTCTTCATCAGTATCTCTAATTTAAGGACAGGCGCCGATGACCCGAACCCTTCCTTGACAGCGCATCTTGCCGCGTAATATCTTCTTATTATCTCCTGACGTGACGCAAATTTCACAACAGCGTCGTCGATTATGCACTTCCCGGCCATGTTCACGCCCATGTCCGTGGGCGACCTGTACGGCGGAGTTCCCGATATACGTTCCATCATCGCACAAAGCACCGGAAATATCTCTATGTCACGATTGTAGCTGATCGCCGTTTTGTTATATGCGTCAAGATGGAACGGATCGATCATGTTCACATCGTTCAGATCGGCGGTGGCCGCCTCGTACGCAAGGTTGACGGGATGTTTCAGCGGAAGGTCCCACATGGGGAATGTTTCGTATTTGGCGTATCCCGCCTTTATCCCGTTCTTGTTATCATGGTACAATTGAGAAAGGCAGGTGGCCATCTTTCCGCTCCCGCTCCCGGGGCCGGTGACCACGACAAGCGATCTTTCCGTTCTGACGTGCTCGTTCCTCCCGAAGCCTTCCTCGCTCACTATCTGCGGTATGTTCGACGGATATCCGGGGATGAGATAATGCTTGTAAACTTTTATTCCCAGCGCGATCAGCCTGTCGCGGAACTTGTCCGCGGCATGCTGCGAATTGTATTGCGTGAGAACAACGCCGCTCACCAGAAAACCTCTTACGCGGAACGCGTCTATCAGCTTCAGAACTTCCAGATCGTAAGTGACGCCGGTATCGCCGCGCACCTTGTTCTTCTCTATGTCGCCGGAATTTATGACGATGAGTATCTCCGCCTGGTCGTTCAGCTGGGTGAGCATGTTCACTTTGCTGTCAGGCTCAAAGCCGGGAAGGATGCGTGATGCGTGAAAGTCATCGAACATCTTCCCGCCGAACTCCATGTATAGTTTTCCGCCGAACCTTGACACACGTTCGCGAATGTTCTCCGACTGGAGAACGAGATACTTGGCGTTATCAAAACCCTTCTTGACCGATGACATCCGTAACATGTATCGCATTCACCGTAAAAACATGTTGTCAGCGTTTTATGTTCTCGTTCCTCAGTATGCGTGACGTTATCGTGTTCCTGATACCCGGTCTCGAGGAACATTCGCATCCGATCACGCGCTTCGCCGTTCCCGGAATTCCGTGATAGATGACGTTGTCTGTGATGCCGTGATAAAAGTTCATCATACTGCGCACGGAAACATAAGATGATTGGACGTCCTTCATAACGGAATTCATGGTATCAGTTACGGCGTAAACGTTATTGTGTATGAATTCGGCCTTGTTGACGAAGTTTTTGCATTCCGTGAGGAAAGGATTGAACGTACCGTTCATGTAATCCTCGTTCATATCGTCTACGGCGTCCAGCACATATATCATTGCTCCGAGGGATGTGAACATATTTTTCAGATCGTTGTTCCACGCATCCCCGGCGATGTCTGCCATCGCCGGCATCAGCGATGACGCGAATCTTTTACCGATGGCCGCCGGATCCCCGCATCCTCTTTCTTCCATATTTCTGAGTTCTTCGAACCCTTTGCCCACGTGCTCATCATATTCCGGATAAAGATTCGCTGCCTTGCGTATCGCGCGCCCCAATGCGATGCGCGCCGCGTTAGATCTTATGTTCGGGTGATCGTTCTTATCATCTTCAAGTTCCCATTTCGTCAGGATCAGCGTGTAAGCGGCGACCTTCTTCAGAATGTCATTGTCGCAGGCGCATTTCCCGAGGATGCATATCATTCCCTTCTTTGCGTTCCGTTCCATGACGCCGTTCTCCGATACCGCGTTCAGTATCATGGAATTGAACGTCATATCATAGTTCACCGCCGCCGTTGATATGATGCCGAAATTCTTTCTGAGCTGATGGCACGACCCGCAGTAGCACAGTCTGTAAACATTCAGGTCCGACGCGGACATCACCCCGTACGAAGGAACGGTATAACCGAACATTACATCTTGCCCGAGGTCACTCTAATAAGCATATGAAGTTAAATATTTCGAACAGGTTACCCAGCCATACCTATCCGTACGGATAATATAATGGTGAGATAAAATGTCAGGCACGGAAGAACTGGCTGCGATATATGCGAAGCAGTCGGCAGGGGGATTTTTCAGCACGGCGATGTCCCTTCCAATAAAGGATGAGCCCGTGAAAAGAGGAAAGTTCATCAACAACGGATGCAGCTGGCCCTGCTGCAACGAGCAGGGCGAGTGCAAGCCGATATGTTTCATATGCCTCGCCGCATGTGTTGTCGTTCTTTGCGCGTGTTGCTGCTACATCACCAACGGCTTCGACGGCCGCTGGACGTACTGGCCGTTCTGACCGTTAGCATGAATCATATTTCGATCATAATCAAACCGACGCTTGCCTGCAACAATGCGTGTAAACATTGTTATCACGGCGCCGGCGAGCGTTCCGATGCGATGATGTCACCCGATACTTTGGAAAGGATCATACGTCTCGCGTCGGAAGAATACGAAACGGCATGGTTCATATGGCACGGCGGCGAGCCGCTTCTGCTTCCGCTTAAATTTTACAAAAGAGCGATCGAACTTCAGGAGAAGTATTTCGGAAAGGATACGTTCAGGGTAAGCAACACAATACAGACGAACGGTACGCTC
>JGI24702J35022_10000914_pt1 | contig 18377 bp, 17 predicted proteins | sample TergutTh196P4_FD_35022 | JGI IMG/M metagenome (IMG submission 35022)
CTACACCCACGCCAACACCTACTCCGACACCTGCACCTACGCCCACACCGTCACCTGCACCTACGCCCACACCTACGCCGTCGCCTACTCCCACGCCTACACCTACGCCTATACCTACACCCACTCCGACACCTACTCCGACACCTGCACCTACGCCCACACCTACACCGTCACCTGCGCCTACGCCGTCGCCTACTCCCACGCCTACACCTACACCCACTCCGACTCCTACTCCGACTCCGACACCTGCACCTACACCTACACCTACGCCGTCGCCTACTCCCACGCCTACACCTACACCCACGCCAACACTGACTCCGACACCTGCACCTACGCCCACACCTACACCGTCACCTGCGCTTACACCTGCACCCACGCCTACGCCTGCACCCACGCCAACTCCAACTCCAACTCCAACTCCGACTCCGACTCCGACACCATCACCTACGCCTACACCTACGCCTACACCGTCACCTGCGCTTACACCTGCACCCACGCCTACTCCCACGCCTACACCCACGCCTACTCCCGCAACACAGCGCGCCAGTTTCAGCTATTCCATTAAAGGCAAATCTGGTGAAAGTTTTAATAATACCTTTACAACAACGTTTAACGGCGAGGCTACCTTTACGCTTTCGGGACTCGGCAATTTTGGCGCGACTCTTGTTATTAAGAATTCCGGGGGGATCAGCGTCCTAAGCAGGACGTTCACTGCAAACAACATTTCGGCAAGCGTTCGTCTGACTCCGGGGACCTATACGGCAACAACCAGGTTCGACGGCGGTAACGGCAACAATACAATCGGCTTAAGCATCACCATTGCGGGAGACTCTCCTGCGGCAACTCCAACACCTGCGCCCACAGCCTCAGCCACGCCTCAGCCCGGTCAGCGCGCAGCGCCAACTATCAACTTGATTGGATCCAGTCAGATCATTCTACATCTTGGCGGCTCGCCTTATGTCGAGCAGGGCGTGACGGCGACTGACTCAGTGGACGGAAATATCGCCAACAAAGTTGTGATATCAAGTAATGTGGATACAACAAAGGCAGGTAACTATACAGTGACATATACTGTGACCAACACGGCGAATTTGTCTTCGAGCGCAACGCGCAAGGTTGAGATAGTGGCGTCCGAAGCAAGGACGGTTCCCAGCAGGGCTTTCAGCTTCTCTCCCAAAGGTAAACAGGACGAGACGCTGAACTTTGGTTTTGACGTGGACGTTGCGGGAGATGTAGCATTATCTGTATCCGGGTTCAACAAAACTACAGTTACAATAACAATACTTAATCCTTCGGGAGCGGAGGTTTTTAAAGAGTCCTTTAGCGCAAACGCAACGCGCAATTTCAAAGCCACGGCCGGGAATCACACGGCGAAGGTGTTGATAACTGCGGCAAACGGGAATACCAGTTTTGGGTTGAATATAACAACGCCAGGCGGAACTTCTCTTGTATTCCCAAAAGATGAAGTGACGCGATAGGTGAATAGGGGATTTTTCTTGAGCCGCTTGTTCTATAGTTGACGAATTGATCAAACCTGGCTTCATTGCCCGGGAAATCAGAGCGGTTTGCAACAATGCGGAATTCTGCTTCTTCATCAAAATAAGAATGCTTCATCAAAATAAGAATGCTTCACATAGGGAATCAATGAGGGATAGAGCCTTTTAATCTCATCTTTATCATTAGTGTTTGACTCATAGCTGACAAGCTCCTTTATAATCTCATGTGTTATCAATACATGCTGACATATATAGGAAATGAATCCAACCGAATTCTGACGCTAAAGATTTCGTGGCTCCCTATAGATTCATTTCCTGGTACTGCCTTCGCGCATAAAGTATCCTGCGTATCTCAACGGTTTTACCATTGATAACATAAAATACAATATAATTCTTAACCAGCAACGTCCTGTAACCGCGCAATCGTAGTTGTGTATCTTTCACCAGCGGACAACGCTCAGGCATAGTCGTTAGCGTCCCCACTTTTTCAATGATCAAATCAAAATACCGTATCGCCGCATCATGTGAGAGTGTGTTTAGGTAATCTACAATATCCTGTAAATCATTCTGAGCTTTCGGAAATACTTTTACGTTATATTGTTCCATGAACATCAGCCCTTAATTTTTTGGCAAACTCAAAAAAATCTACTCCTTCGACACCGGAAGCAATTTCCGCTTCCGCTTCGGCTAGCTTTGCGTATAGCTCAAGCTGTGTCTGCAGGCGCTCGTACATCTCAATACTAAGAACCACCATGTCGCCCACGCCGTTCTTTGTTATAAAAACCGGCTCACGAGAGGTTCGGCAAAACTCACTTATTTCGTTGGAGTTGTTCCTTAAATCAGATATTGGCCTTATCGCTGGCATAAACCACACCGCCTTATCATTATTAATAGTGTTATTATATCATAATTATGAGAGTAAAGTCAAAAGTGGCGCCGCGCTTTCTGTTTTCATTTATGTTTGTAGGTTTTGCCTTGGCTGGTGGTAGGTCTATTACCCCTTCCAAAGCCAATTGCCGCAGAAATTCTGTACATTTGCCGCGCTTTGGCAAACTAGATATCGTAACCCATCCTAATGTCTCGCATACTGTGCCGGCAAGTTCCCGTTCAGATAGTTTTGGAAATGCTTTTCGTAGCCACTTTATATGTGCTATGTCCTCTGCGCTAAATGCCCTTACGGAAAACTTCCTGACTAATCCTTCCATGACTAACACCTTCCTTCCCAATAATACTCTACATCATTGGGAAAGGGTCTATCAGACATAATATTGTATGAATTTTTTATGGTATGCTCCCATATGCAGCTATTTTGCTATATTTGATTTTTTATGCTTCAGCTCTGCTTACTGTTTGCAAAATTGCGTTTATGGAAGCATCCTTTTCGTGGTTATTTTGGGCCATGCCAAACATTGCATAAACGCTTCCGCATACCGCCCGCCACACTGAAGCCCACGAAATCGCGCGCAGATTCTTACAAATTCATTAAAGTCAATTCCATCGTGGTCGCGCATCCATTTTAATTGCGAAACATGACATTCCAGCATTTGTAGCTTTAAATCTATAGTGTCAGAAATATCCACGTACTCTGTCGGAAGAAAGTTAACGCCTGCAAGCGTATCCATGTAGAAAATCGGTGTAATTCCCGTTGCCAATCCGCTTCCATAATGAGGAACACTCGCGGAAAAACTGGCGTCAAAAACCAACTGACTCACCGCCACATGGTCGGGCATATAGTCGTTCGGACTATGCGTGATGATAATGTCGGGCTTGCTATAACGAATTACATCCATCACCTTATCACATTGCTCACGATTCGGATAAACTAATAAATCACCAATATCACATGTAACGACCTCAATTCCCGCCAGATTTCCCGCTTCTTGCGCCTCCCTCGCTCGAATTTTGCGTAGTTCATCCGGCATAATTGTTGCGTGCCCCATATTGCCGTTTGCCACATGACAAACAATTACCTTGTCTCCGCGTTGAATATACTTCACCAGTGTTCCTGCACAAGTAATTTCAACATCATCCGGGTGGCATCCGATGGCTAAAACATTCATAGGCCTGCCTCCTAAAAACTCATGTTTGAATTCCCGCCCTGCTTAATATCACATAATTACAATACTCAAAATCCGGGATATTAACATTGGCGTAATTATGTAAAAAGGCTGGTATTTTGGAGCAGAAGCTCAGGATATACACAATAGCACATCGGATTAATATGCGCTAGCCTTAAAGTTAAATGAAGTTTTATCCATATAGCTCCAAAAATTAGTTATTTTGCTGTGATTCTTATATGAATCACCGGTATTATTTATTAAAGTTGACCTTGTACTATTTATTACAGGGCTATTGCATAAAACCACGCATTTGTGGTTATACATACAGCATACTGGGGATACAGATGAAGTTAGCACGCAATATGTGGTATAAGAATTCTTTATGCGATTGCCCTGTATTTATTAAAGTTGACCTTGACTATTAACCTGGCATGACGTAAAGTTATTAGACGTAATGTAATTAGACATAATGATATTAGACGTAATGTAATTAGACGTAATGTAATTAGACGTTATGCAATTTGCCATAATGTTATTAGACGTAATGTAATTAGACGTAATGTAATAAGACGTTATGTAATTTGCCATAACGTTATTAGACGTAATGTAATTAGGATAATGAATTTTCCAAAGGTGATACAATGAATAAGCGGGTAGCATCACAAACACGAGTAGGTTCTTCACAGCAATCTATCAAGGCGCAGAATACTGCGCTAATATTCAATCTAATTCGCAAAAACACTCCAACATCGCGTGCAAAACTGGCAAAACAAACAGGGTTTTCTCCATCAACTGTCTCGAATCTTGTTGATGAACTTATAGATCGCAAATGGGTTCTTGAAATAGGAACTGGCAATTCAATAAACAGCGGGCGAAAGCCAATTATGCTTGAGGTCAACTCTGGCGGCGCATATTTTGTGATTATTGAGATTATTAGTGGAGGATGCATCAGTTCTATCTATGATGTTTGCTTAAACAAAGTCGGCAGTACATACATAGAGAATAGTGAGGACGTCGGAGAAAAGCTCAAACTTCTGATAAAGTCTAAGCGCTTTTCTCTATACCGCCTCAATTCAATCCATGTAATTTTTCCCGGATTATTTGACCCAGAAACGGGTTTTTTACAGTTTTCATCAGTCATACCCGAAGGAATGCTGATGGAGCGCGATATCGTTGCAAAGCTAAAATCAAGATTTCCCGGTGTAAGCGTTAAAATCAGCAACGACGCAAGTGTTCTTGCGTTTATGGAATACATTTCCGGGGAATACGCGCTAGGCACACGCCTTCTCGCAGTTAATATCAATGAGGGGATAAGCGCCGGTTTGGTCTATGGCGACAGTAGAAATGAAACAAGCACATGCTTTCCACTTGAGCTTGGCCACATGATGATCAATCCTTTTGGCGATATATGTAAATGCCTAAATAAGGGGTGTTTGGAAACCGAATGCTCTATCATCGCTTTATTTAAAAAAGCCAATATAGTCGCCGGCTTGAATCTTGATTTTACAGAGACAATTTCGCCTGAAATCAACAATAGCGCCATGCGTGAAGTGGCAAGGCATTTTATTGAAGGCTCCCCTAGAGTCGTTAAGATTGTATCCGAATATACTTTTGCGCTTTGCCGCGCTTTGGTAAATGTAATTAATATGTTTTCTGTACAATCAATTCATATCGGCGGCGCCATTCTTGAGCTTGGAGATGGGTTTATGAATCTGATACAAACGATGCTCTCTTCAGAATTCCACATTTTCTGTACTTCCGGCGTACTTGTTGAGGCGTCTACATGGGATGCCGACGCTATACGCCGTGCTGCTGCTCAAATGTCTATGGAAGACACTTTTGAACACATGCCAATCTAGTGCAATAGTCCTATTAAGCTCAATACCCCGCGCCTCACAAGTGCGATGCGCTCGCATCCCGCTTCCCGGCTTCGCGATTACTATGTGTGAATATTAACGTTTCATCAGGGATTTTTCCATGTTTTTTTGTAAATTCTTATTGACAACTTTTTTTATATGCTGTAGTATTTAATTGCTTCAATGATCAAACTAATATGCAATGAATGACAATACTGTTACGAGGTGTGTTATGCCAAATGAAAAAAAAGATGTGGTAATGAACGCGGCGGGGATAACAGAATTTGGGTTCCCCATGTGGCCGCAATTTGCTGCTGAAACGCCGGCGGAAGTAGCTGAATTACTCAGTAGCGGGATGGTTAACTATTGGACCGGAAAGAAAGGTATGCAATTCGAAGAAATGTTCAGGGAATGGTCCGGCGCGACAATGGCGGTTTCCTGTACAAATGGAACCGCCGCTCTTCACATAGGTATATCCAGTCTTGGCATTGGCCCGGGCGACGAAGTTCTTGTGCCTTCCTACTCATTTATAGCATCGTCATTTTCAATTGTACAAGCAGGCGCAATCCCTGTTTTTTGCGATGTGACGGAAGATCATACTATTGATCCGATCGATATCGAGCGTAAGATCACGTCGCGCACAAAGGGAATCGTCTGCGTCCATCTTTACGGCGTAGTGTGCGACATGTCCCCCATCCTGGAAATTGCCAGGAGGCATAATCTTTTCGTTATTGAAGATGTAGCTCAGTGTATAGGCGGTAAGTTCAATGGCAAAATGGCCGGAACTATAGGTGACGTCGGGTGCTTCAGCTTTTGCCAATCTAAGCACTTCACGACAGGCGGAGAAGGCGGCATGATGATAACAAATAGCGAGAATGTTGGATGGGAGGCGCGTTCGTTCCGTGATCACGGCTACGATGTAAAAACACGTATGAACATGCTTGCCCTTGAAGAAAAGCTGCCATACATCCACACAAAAGTGGGTTTTAACTATCGTATGACGGAGATGCAATCGCTTATTGGAATAAATGAGCTTAAACGCTTTGATAGCTGGAATCTTAAAAGACGTTTAAAATTTGCAAAAAAATATGACGAGGCGCTTACTAATACTGTTGGGATTGCCAAGCTTCCGCTGAATACATCAGAACGACAAAACGCATATTGGTGGTATCCGGTGACGTTGGACAATAGTGTTTTAAAGCTGGATGCGCCTGGTGTGATCAAAGAACTAATGAAAAGAAATATCCCGTGTTATGGCATTCAGTGGCCGGAAGCCTATGAGGAGCAAGCATATAAGGAAATGAGCGGCTTTGGCGCCGCTAAATTCCCTTTCCATTCAAAAGAATATGCACGCGAAGGGCTTTCGTATCTGAATGATCTTTGTCCAGTGGCAAAATCGCTACGGGCTCGCACAGTATGTTTGTTCCTGCACCCCTCATGGGATGAGACGCATATTGAGCGTGTGATCGATATTTTCAAGAATGTTCTCGCAGAAAATACGAAATGAGGGCTGAAAATGAAAAAGTTGCGATGGGGTGTGATTGGCGCTGGCGGAATTGCGGATAGAAGAACTATTCCCGGCTTGTTGCTTGCAAAAAATGCCGAACTTACCGCAATTATGGAGGTAACCGATGACTTTTCACAGCGGTTACGTCAAAAATACAGCGTACCACACGCTTACTCAGATGAGTATGAGCTGCTTAAGGACGCCGAAGTCGATGCGGTATATATTGCATCACCGGTTGAAATGCATGCAAAGCAAGCAATGGCGGCGGCTGATTTCGGCAAGCATATCCTGGTGGAAAAACCGCTTGCGCTCACGAGCGCTGAAGGTGATAGAGTTGTTGAATACTGCAAGTCAAAAAAAGTTTTATTAGCCGCAGGGCTCATGATGCGCTTTGGTTCGTATGTCAATGCAATGAAAGCGGCAATTGCGGCGGGAAAAATCGGAGATGTGATAACTGGTTACGCACAGTTCACGTGTTGGTATCCTGACATCGAAGGCGCATGGAGACAGAGCAAATCAACAGCCGGTGGCGGAGCGCTTATGGACATGGGGGTTCACTGCATTGACCTTATACAATATATTACCGGCGGCAAAGTGAGACAGGTCGCAGGTTTACACTCTACGATGACTTTTAATTATGATGTCGAAGACTCCTCAAGCATCATGTTACGCCTTGATAACGGCGCAATTTGCGTTGTGCAATCCAATTTTAATATACCCGATGACGCTGCAAAATGGCGGCTGGAATTTTTTGGGACAAAAGGACGTTTACTGGGCGATATGATTATTGGGCAAGTCGATGGCGGATCTCTTGAGGGCATGTTTATGGGGGAAGTCGGAGGATATGACGCGGCGCAGGAGAAAAAAGAGTCTGAAGCTGTAATAATCTCTGCTGAATTAGGCAATATGTACCAGCGCGAAATCGAGAGCTTTGGCGATTCAGTTTTATACGGCGCCAAAATAGCCGTACCTGCTTTGGACGCCGTTCAAGTACAGCGCGTCATAGAGGCGGCATACCTCTCTAATGACAAAAAGATAATAGTCGATCTCGAATGAATAGTTTAATGAGATGTATAGTCTAATGTGATGAATAGTTTAATGAAATGAATATTTTATCGAAAGCATCACATTCTGGAGGGATTTGAACAAAATGAACTACATTGATATTACTGGTCCGTTAGCAAATGATATGTGGCAGTTTGGAGAACCGTTTCCCAAACTGAAAGTCGTGGAACGGAAGGGGGTAACAGATGGGTTTGGAGAATTTAGCTTCACTACAATTGAGGGTCTGCACGCTCTTACTGGGACGTATCTCGAAACGCCTGCTCATTATCTTGGGTATGAGAACAGTTATCTGATTGCAGACGTACCTCTCAAGAGGCTTATGGATATTCCATGCGTGGTTTTGAACGTTCAAGGCGCAAAAAAAGATGCAACCAGAAGACAGCGTGTTGAAAAAGAGGATCTGCTCGCATGCAAAAACAGCGGAAGCATCCGGAATGGCGACGCAATACTCGTAGGTGTAGGCTGGGGAGATTCCATGTGGCGTGATCAAAGGCATTTTCCCGAGTCGCCATACTTTTCTTATGACGCTTTTATGTGGCTGCTGTCTCACGAACCATGTATCCTCGGTAGCGACACTTCCTGTTGGGATGACCTGAGCAATCCATCAGGGCTATTTGAAAAATTTTATGAGCGGGATATCTTAATGCTGGCTGGCTTAAAGAATCTTGCCGCGGTCAAGGCGCCTCGCACAAAGCTAATAGTACTGCCACTACCCGTTGAAAACTCATGCGCTTCACCATGTCGCGCTGTTGTCGTTGAGGAGTGATTCACCGGCTGATCAATAAATCGTTTGTATATGTGCCAAGATTATTTTAGAGAGGGCAATCACTTGAGGAAAGTTGTTTTCGAGGTAAAAAGTATAAGTAAAACTTACTCAGGGATTAAAGTGCTTGAGAATGTTGGGTTTGATATCAAAGAGGGTGAAGTGCACGCACTTGTAGGTGAAAACGGCGCTGGAAAATCGACGCTTATTAAAATTGTTGCCGGGGTTGAGACGCCGGATAAGGGCGGGGAAATATATTTTAATGGCAAACTGCAAACGCACCTGACGCCTATTAAAACGATGCAAATGGGATTAAGCGTTATATATCAGGACATAAGCATGTTCCCAAATCTTTCGGTGGCGGAGAATATTTGTATAGCAGACGCAAAAGGCGCCTTCGTTGATTGGAACAAGGTTAAGGAAAAGGCCGGCAAAGTCTTGGATTCGTTGGGAACCAAAATAGATTTAAATAGTAGGCTTGGAAGCCTGACAATAGGGAAACAACAGTTGGTTGCCATAGCCAGGGCGCTTGCTTTTAATGCCGGGGTAATAATAATGGATGAACCGACTTCCGCCCTTTCCTCTTCAGAGGTTGAGACATTGTTGTCGACGATAAATAAGCTAAAAAAGGAAAATGTGAGTATTGTCTATATAACACATAAACTTGTGGAAGTTTTTGTTGTGGCTGATCGAATTTCTGTATTAAGAGATGGTAAGGTGGTTTCAAGCGATGTTATGTCAAATTATACATCTGAAAAGCTCATTCATGATATGGTGGGCAGAGAATTGCGCTTTGAACGAGAAAATAAACGTAGAAAATCAGATGACATATTGTTTGAAACGAAAAGTCTTACATGCGAGCCCTATTTCAGAAATATATCAATCAATCTGAAGAAAAATGAAATTCTTGGAATAACCGGTTTGGTGGGCGCGGGGCGTAGTGAATTTGCACAGACAGTGTATGGACTCCATAAAGCTCAAAGTGGAGAGGTTTTCTTGCAAGGTAAAAAACTAAAAATTAATAAGTCTTATGACGCAATAAGAAAGGGTATTGCGTATTTAGCTGAAGACAGGCGATCACAGAGTATGTTTTTTGGTCAGAATATGATAATGAATATTACGGTAGCTGCAATGTACAAGCTTGTGAATAAATTCAGGCTCATCAAGCCAAATAATGAGATTACAATTACCCGCGAATTCATTGAAAAATTACAAATTAAGCCTAATAGGCCATATATTAAAATTGAGAACCTAAGCGGTGGAAATCAACAAAAGGTAATTGTTGGACGATGGCTTAACACAGATCCAAAGGTGCTGATCGTTGACGAGCCTACAACAGGTATTGATGTTAGCGCTAAGGTTGAAATTCACAAAATATTGAGAAACCTTGCTGAAAATGGTGTGGGGATCATACTTATTTCCTCAGACTTGCCTGAAGTATTGGCTATTTCGGACAGGATTGTAGTTATGCGCAATGGCAATATTGTAACAGAGGCGTCATCTATGGAATCAACTCAGGAGAGTATTCTTGAGCATGGAATTATGGGTTAAGGGGTAGGTTGGTTTTGAAAATACTAAAGTATAAGTTACGTGAAACCATTCTTGTTGCAGTAGTTGTTGCGATAGCATTAGCAGCTTCTTTTGCGAATGAAAATTTCCTTACGCTTAATAATTTGTCAAACATATTTCATACGATGTCTACGCCGGGCATAATGGCTATTGGTATGACACTCATTATAGCTACCGGTAACATTGACATATCGATCGGCGCTTTGTTTTATACGATATGTGTAATCAGCGCAAAGCTATGTATAGCCTTTAATGGCGAGTATGGCTTGCTAATTATGCTTGTTGGAATTGTTGTGGGCACATTGATTGGATTTATAAACGGCATTCTGGTCGCAAAGCTCAGAATACCGGCTATTGTTGTAACACTGGCCACGATGAATGCTATACGTGGCATAACGCTCGTGATAATTGATGGCGCCATAATAACTGGTTTAACAGGGAAATTTGTTAAAATAGCAGCTATAAAGCTCGGTCCGCTTTTTATATCTCCATTTATATGGCTTATTCTATTTGGGTTAGCCTATATTATGTTATACCACACGACTGTCGGCAGGAAAATCCTTGCTGTAGGCGATAATCCCGTTGCTGCAGCAAGGGTAGGCATTAGTAATGAAAGGATTTATATACTGGTGTTTACAATCGCAGGTTTTCTCGCTGGCATAGCCGGCCCATTGTATACTTCCAAGATTGGCACCATCAATACGGTTGTGGGATTGGGCTATGAAATGAAACTGATAGCGGCGGCAGTAATTGGAGGAACAGCATTTAGCGGCGGTACAGCGTCTTTGTTCGGAACTTTTTGCGGTATTGCCATTGTAGGTTTTACGGAAAACATGCTTGTCATGATGCAAGTCCCAACCTACTGGCAGCAAACGACAACCGGGGCCATATTGCTTGTTGCTGTGGTAAGCTCTGCTTTTCAGTTCAGGCTGACAATAAAAGCGTCTGACAGTAACAAAAACAATGGCAATGGCATTGGCAATGGCAATGGTATTCGCAACGGCGTTTGCAATGGCATTGGCAATGACAATGACAATAACAATAAAGATAAAGATAAAATTGAATGCACTGGAAAAGGAGTTTCTGAGAGTGATTAAGAAACTTATGAGTAGCGAAATTTCATACTTGATTATAATACTTTTTGTCCTATGTCTTTCCCTTTCCTTTTTGACGCCACATTTCTTTACAGTAAGTAATTTATTTCAAGTATCAGGTCAAATGGTTCCTTTAGGTCTTTTAACAATAGCGGCAACAGCTGTTATTATATCGGGCGGTTTTGATCTTTCCACTGGCGCGTTAGGAAGCCTGTGCACTGTCTTGCTGGCAAAATTTATTGGTGAAATGGACGTTCCAATTTGGGCCTCTCTGATAATTGTTTTAGCAATAGCACTGTTTTTTGGCAGTGTAAACGGATTTTTATGCGGGTATCTTAAAATTACGCCAATGCTTGTAACTCTTGGTATGACAGCCCTTCTGGAGGGACTGGCGCTGGGGATAGCCAAAAGCGGCGTAGTTCTCATTATGAAACCGGAATACTTTTTTGGCCAGCTAAAGATAGGAGGGGTTGTACCTTTTGAATTTCTGGTACTCATCGTTTTAGCTTTTGCGGCAGTTATATTACTAAATCATACATGCTGGGGCCGAAAGCTTTATATGATGGGAGGAAACATAACAGCTGCGAATTTTGCAGGCATTAACACACCTAAAAATATATTTTCCGTCTATGTTTTTTCTGCATTTTATTCTTTTGTTGCGGCAGTGATCATATCTTCCCGTCTACAAAGCGGCAAGAGTAAATTGCTTGACTCCATGGTACTGCAGTCGGTAACGGCGGCGGTTTTTGGAGGCGTATCCATAAAAGGCGGACGCGGTAACATTATTGGTGTATTAATAGGCGTTGTTACTTTTGCAATTATTCCTAATGGTCTTAACCTATTGGAAGTTGCGCAATTTTGGCAGCCGGTAATTCAAGCCGGGATATTATTACTAGTTCTGACCATAAATATTAGGCGCGAGGAAAGGAATTAGTTTAGAGCTTAGGGTTTAGGGTTTAGAGTTTAGAGTTTAGAGTTTAGGGTTTAGAGTTTAGAGTTTAGAGTTTTGGGTTTTGGGTTTTGGGTTTAGAGTTTTGGGTTTAGAGTTTTGGGTTTAGAGTTTAGAGTTCTGAGTTCTGGTGTAACGCAGAAAAGAAAAATAATGGGGGAAAAATTATGAAAAGATTTAGTTTTGTTGTTGCATTATTGCTTGTATGTACAGTTTGGTTTACCGGATGCACATCACAACAACCCGCAGATACGAGTAATACTACGGCAAACGAACCCGTAGAAGAAGCGTCTGAAAATGCGTATAGCATTGCGTTTCTGAATTTTAATAACGCGCATCCCTATTTTCAAAGTGGCAAAGCGAGAGCCATTGAAACTGCTGCTGAATTGGGCGTCAAACTTGCGTATGACGGACCAGCAGACGTAGACACGCCTAAGTTTATCAATATGGTTGAAGACTATACTTCAAAGGGCGTTGATCTTTTGATTGTCGCTCCTCTAGACGATACCAGCGCGCCGGTTATGCAGGAAGCTCGTGCTAAAGGCGTAAAAGTCATAACATGGGATGTTGACGTGAACATTCCGGCAGCCCGTGATCTTTATGTATCCCTTGCCTATGATGTGGCTGAATCCATCGGCGTTGGTATGGCTGAAGCGATGGTAAAAAACCTTGGTCCGGATGGCGGCGACATAATTTGGATTGATGGTGAACCGTCAAATGAGTACATTGCGCAACGCCGTACGATTATTAAAGACTATTGGGCTAAAAACTATCCGAATATTGTTGTCGTTGGAGAAGAAGCCGCAGGCGAAGATCTTGATAAAGCCTATACCGTTGCACAGAGCTTACTGACTGCCTATCCGAATGTAAAGGGGATCATGTGTAACGGCGCATCCAGCTTTGGCCCTGCCTGTAAGGTTGTTGAAGAATATGGATTAATCGGAAAATGCTTTGTGTCAGGTGAAGTTACGCCTTCTATTGCCAGACCCGGATTATTATCCGGAGCTTCCAAATGCGGATTCACATGGGATACGGCTGATTGGACTGAGTTTTGTGTTAGAGTTGGCGTGGAATTTCTCAAAGGGACTGACATGCCGGAAGGTTCTCTTGCAAATCTTTTTCCAATGTTCCCAAAATCAGAGAGGAAAGGAGATATCCTCTTTTATGGCGAAGGCGTGTATTTGACTGCCGAGAATATTGATGATTTTGGAGATTGGTAATAGCAACTTAATCCCCAGGAACGCTAATAAAAAACAAGTTGTTAACGGATTAAGTTGCTAACGCCGCGCGAATAGCGCGGTGCGAGCGCTTCGCGCTCGTGAGGCGAGGGGAACCGCGCTTCGCCGAGCCGAGTTGGGTTGCGGGCGAAGCCCGCTTTAGCAGTTTATTAAAGGAGCTGAACAGGTTGGAATCCATGAAAAAGATTGACGCCGCAGACGTAGTTGTTATTGGCGGGGGAATAATGGGTGTTGCGTCTGCGTACTTTTTAGGTAAAAAGGGCAAAAGTGTCATACTATGTGAAGCGAGAAACCTTGCATCTGGCGCAACAGGCAGATGTGGCGGTATGGTGTCCCATTGTCACGGTCGCGATCTTTGTATAGAACACACTATGTTACGCCTTATGTACACATACGAGAATACCAGAATTCTAAGAGATTTTCAGGCGCACGAAGCGAAAATTGATTTTGAATACAGACAAATAGGCAGCTTGGACATAGCTACTACGGAAGATGATTATGAAGCTATTAAAAGACTCTACAAGATACAAAAAAATGTAGGCGACAAGGAAATAATTCTCTTGGATAAAAAGGACTTGTTGGAGTGTATGCCAACTCTCAACCCAAGCCTGGCAATTGGCGCTCGACTTCGCCCGAGCGACGGCAATCTGGCGCCATATAAAATGACTCATGCTTTTGCTCAGATAGCGCAAGACAAATACCATGTGAAATTTATGCCTTTTACACCTGTTAGAAAAATTGTGGAGCAAGACGGCGTCGTAAAAGGGGTATTAACAAACAACGGGTTTATTTCAAGCCAATGGGTAGTCAATGCGACAAATGCCTGGGCGAGGCTTCTTAGTCCTGAATGTGACGCGGTAATGCCAATGCGCGCATTCGCTTGCGTAACGGAGCCGATTTTTCCAACTCCCGGCTATCCATGGGAAGCTATGGTCAATGGGGATTATACCTATGGTAGTTTTCAAATGCACTCTCAGAATTTATCATTTGGCGGCCCGGCTCGACCAGATTCCCTATACAGCCGTAAAGACAACTTTGCCGGCTACTATCAGGAACGTATCGAATTGGACGATTTAAAAAGATGTAGCGGATATTTAGCTGAATTATTTCCAAGTTTGAAAAATACGAAGATTATCCGCACATGGTCAGGCGTTATGGCGCTTGCGCCTGATGGCGCGCCTTTAGTCGGTCATTCTGAAACTACGGAAGGCTTGGTGCACTGTGTAAGCTTCTATGGAGGTATGGCGAATGGCGCGGTCTTTGGCAGGACAGTGGCGGAAATAATTGCCGACGATAAGACTACGTTCCCTATCTCATTGTTTAATCCCGGAAGATTTAAAGGGATACAGTATAAAGGCCCTGAGCCATGGGACTTGGGTCTTGCATATGAGTACGCATGTAATGAACGTCTTGCAACCGGAATAAAGATAAATTATGATCATGTAGCTAAAATCAATTTAGATAAGCCCTTTGAAAAAATTGTAGCGCCGGGGATTAATCTTTGGAATGGTTGGGATTGGCGTTCACGCATCGGAGGGGTCGACGAGTCATTTCTGAAAGGAGAAGCAGTAGTGTGCGAATAAATGATCATCCGATTTTTGGTGAGATCCAACGTGGCGAAAAGGTAAGCTTTACATATGACGGCAAAACAATTGAAGCATATGAAGGGGAAAGCATAGCGGCAGCGTTGTGGGCTTCCGGTAATAGAGTTCTGCGGTATACTCACAAATTGCATGAACCACGTGGGCTGTTTTGTGCAATAGGGTATTGCTCAGACTGCTTAATGATTGTCGATGGCGTACCTAACACGCGAACTTGCGTAACCATGGTTAAGAACGGTATGAAGGTTGAAATACAAAACGGTTATAAAATGGGGGGTATTTAGAAATGCATGTGAAATCCGCCGTTTCAGATGTTGTTGTCGTAGGTTCCGGACCTGCAGGATTAAGTGCGGCAATAGCGGCTTCAGAAAGTGGCGCCCATGTAACGCTTATTGATGAAAACAAAATATCTGGCGGGCAATTATTCAAGCAAATACACAAATTCTTTGGATCTGAGGAGTATTATGCGGGTATACGCGGGTTTGATATCGCTAAGAGATTGGTTGATAAAGTCGGAAGACCTGTAAACAAAGATGCGAAAACAGACATTTTACTTAATTCCATTGTCTATGGAATCTTCCCTGGTTTTAAGGTTGGCGTGGCAGTAAAGGATACGTATAACTTATGCTTAGAAACAAAAAAGATCATTGTATGTACAGGCGCGTCTGAAAATGCGCTTTCTTTTGAAAATAGTACATTGCCGGGGGTGATAGGCGCCGGAGCTGCACAGACATTAATGAATATCTATAAAGTTTCACCCGGTTCGAATGTTCTTATGGTTGGATCCGGTAATGTTGGATTGATCGTATCATATCAGCTATTACAGGCTGGTGTGAGAGTTGCCGGTATTGTCGAATTACTGGATAAGGTTGGCGGATACTCAGTGCATGCGGCAAAAGTCCGCCGAGCCGGCGTCCCAATTTGGACGAATACAACTATAATTAAAGCACTTGGTAAAAACAGTGTATCGGGAGCGCGTATTGCATCGGTAGATTCTCATCTTAGCGTGATCGAGGGGACCGAACGTGATCTGGACGTGGATCTTATATGCCTTGCATGCGGGCTGCGGCCAATGACTGAACTATTATGGATGACAGGATGTGAACACAAGCATTCTTCTGTGCTTGGCGGACATGTTCCATTACATGATAAAAATATGGAAACAACCATTGAAGGTTTATATGTGGCCGGGGATGCCGCAGGAATTGAAGAAGCGTCAATAGCAATGGAGGAGGGAAGGCTTGCGGGGATTGCGGCTGCCGAATCGCTGGGATATATCAAACCAGAGGATGCGTCCGTTCAGAAAGAAAAACTCTGGGAAAATCTAAATGACCTTCGCAGCGGATATCATGGCAGTGAACTTGCCAAAGCAAAAAGTATAATCCTAGAGGGAAAGAGGTGTTATACTTAATGGAAAAATGTAATATTCCAGGCGTATTTACTGTCGATGAACTGAAAAAAACACCGGGGTATAAAATGAAAGAAATTGAGGGAAAGAATAATGCGTGTGTTTTGATTGAATGTGTGGAAGATATTCCCTGTAACCCTTGCGAAACCTCTTGTCCAACCGGCGCCATTACTGTTGGAAAACCTATAACAAATCTCCCGTCTGTCGACCTTGATAAATGCAAAGGTTGTGGTATATGTATTGCTGCTTGTCCTGGGCTTGCTATTTTTGTTCTAAAATATGATGACGGGGATGGGAACGCAACACTTATGTTCCCCTATGAATATAAAAATATACCGAAAGTTGGAAGCAAAGTTAACGCCACAAACCGTTTGGGAGAAACTGTTTGTGTAGCTGAAGTTATTAGTGTAATAAAACCCGGGGTTGAGAGCAAAACTTATGTTATTACAATTAAATTCCCCAAGCAGTATGTTCAGGACGTTCGGGGAATAGAATTATAGGGTTGTGTCTGAGGGGGTTGGAATTATAGAGCGGTGGCTGATGCGGGCGGAACTATGGAGCTGTAACTGATGCGGGCGGAACAATAGAGCGGTGGCTGATGCGGGCGGAACTATGGAGCTGTAACTGATGCGGGCGGAACAATAGAGCGGTGGCTGATGCGGACGGAACTATGGAGCTGTAACTGAGGGGGTTGGAATATGAGTGATAATATTATCTGTCGTTGTGAAGAAATTGATGAAAATACTATTCGCAGCGCTGTTCAAGGCGGATGCCATACTGCTGACGCTGTTAAGAGGCGCACGCGTTCAGGCATGGGTATGTGCCAGTCAAAAACTTGTTATAATCTTATAGTGCGAATAATTAGAGAGGAAACAGGTATAGAGCTTGACAAAATAAAACCGTTTACTCAACAAGCTCCAGTCCGTCCAATAAGTGCGGACGTATTCTATAATGGCGATTTCAATTCTCTTGAAGAACTATTTGACAAATAGGCGAAAAGATTTACACGCAACACATTGTTAATCAACGCACAACACATTGCCCGATCTATGCTTTGCGGTCAGACAGGCTATCAAATGTCGGGGATCTGTATGGACAACCGCTTGCATCAACTTTTACGCAACGCAACCAGTACCGCTCAGGATGCTGGCAGTAATTTTCTATACTTTATATACTTTATATACTTTCTTTTATATCCTCCTTTTGCTCGCATGGACCGACTGTTATACTGCGGATTGGCAAAAGCCCCTCACACCATATGCGAATCGTATCATCTTTAAAGACGTCTTTGTGCCTGGGGGTATCGCGGTATCTAAACCTTATGAATCGTCACCAGTTTCCAGCTGCGCTTTCATGGCGGCCAACTCGTCTTCGACGGAGGCGTTGACGTTCATGCTCTGATATTTCTGCTCCAAAGCCTGAGCCTCGTCAATGGGGCGCCTGTTTAATTCGCTCATGGCTGTGGCTTCGTCCAACATACGATTTGCCTTGTCTTCCATCCTGTCAAAAGCGCCCATACTGCCTTGCAGCCGATCAGCGCCGGTTTCCGCCTTATTAACCCTTTCCTGCGTTTTGGCAACCGCCATTTTTGCCTTGATGGTCTGACTGCGGGCATGTAGGGTTTGTATGTCCTTTACCAATTTGTCGTGCAGTTCACGCATATGAACCGCATTTTCGTGTGCGGCTGCGTAAGCGGTATGCAGCCCTGCTCCGACGCTTTCCAGCTCCTGTTTTTTTGTCAGGAATACCCGCGCGTCATCTTCGTTTCCCG
>JGI24702J35022_10000915_pt1 | contig 18364 bp, 13 predicted proteins | sample TergutTh196P4_FD_35022 | JGI IMG/M metagenome (IMG submission 35022)
ATGGCGGCGGCATACGCGGCATATGCATTCACAGACGTGTCGGGAATTTATCCGATTACACCGTCGACGCCAATGGCGGAGTTAGTGGATGAGTGGTCTGCTCAGGGGAAGTTGAATATATTCGGGCAACGCGTTATCGTTTCAGAGCTGCAGTCTGAAGCGGGCGCCGCAGGCGTTGTGCACGGCTCGTTGGCCGCCGGCGCGTTGACGACTACATTTACGGCGTCTCAGGGGCTGTTGTTGATGATCCCCAACATGTACAAAATTTCGGGTGAGTTGCTGCCCGGTGTGATACATGCAAGCGCCCGGGCGCTTGCCGCACATGCGTTGTCGATATTTGGCGATCATCAGGACGTTATGGCGTGCAGGGCGACGGGATTTGCGATCCTGGCTTCGTCCAACGTGCAGGAGATAATTGACATAGGAGCTTTAGCGCATTTGTGCGCCATAAGGGGCAGGGTACCGTTTATGCATTTCTTTGACGGATTCAGGACATCCCATGAGATACAGAAAGTTAACTTGGTGGAGTATGAAGACTACGCAAAACTGTTAGATGTTGAAGCGTTAAAAGCGTTCAGGGGTAACGCCCTCAATCCGGAACACCCGTTCCAGAGGGGCACGGCGCAGAATCCGGATATTTACTTCCAGGCAAGGGAGGCCAGCAATAAGTTCTATGATCGTATACCTGGCATTGTACAGGGGTATATGGATGAAATGGCAAAAATAACCGGCAGGAGCTTCCATTTATTTGATTATTACGGAGCGCCCGACGCCGATAGAATAATTGTGGCGATGGGGTCGGTCTGTGACACAATTGAAGAGACGGCGGACTACTTGAATAAAAACGGGGAGAAGGTGGGGCTCCTTAAGGTAAGGCTGTATAGGCCTTTTTCCGTCAACGCCATGCTGGACGCGATACCCGGCTCTGTCAAGAAGATTGCGGTGCTCGACAGGACCAAGGAACCCGGCGCCATTGGGGAGCCGCTGTTCCAAGACGTATGTAACGCCTGGTTTGAGAGGGATGTGAGACCGGTTATAGTTGGCGGCAGGTACGGCCTCGGTTCGAAAGACACAACCCCCGGGCAGATTTTCGCAGTGTACGAAAACCTCAAATCCGACGCGCCCGTAAAGCGCTTTACGATTGGAATTAACGACGATGTGACCCGGCTGTCGCTGAAATATGACGATTCCCTGGATACAACCCCGGAGGGCATTAAGAGTTGTAAATTCTGGGGGCTTGGCTCGGACGGCACAGTGGGCGCCAATAAGAATTCGATAAAGATAATCGGTGACCACACCGACATGTACGCTCAGGCGTATTTCGCCTATGACTCGAAGAAATCCGGAGGCGTCACCACGTCATTCCTCCGCTTTGGCAATAGCCCGATCAAGTCAACGTATTTGATAAGCAACGCGGATTTTGTGGCATGCCATAACCAGTCATATCTGGACAAATATGACATGGTTGAGGATTTGAAAGAGGGCGGGGTGTTCCTGCTGAACACTCTGATGAGTGAGAAGGAGCTCGAAGAAAAGCTCCCAGCCAAGATGAAAAGGTATATGGCGGAGAAGAATATTAAATTCTACATAATTGACGGCGTGGGCATTGGCAGGGAACTCGGTCTGGGGTCGAGGATAAACATGATAATGCAGGCCGCTTTCTTTAAGCTCGCGGGTATTATTGACATAGACGACGCAGTTAAGTATATGAAGGAAGCCGTTGTTAAAACATATGGCAGGCGGGGCGAGAAGATTGTCAATATGAATATTGCCGCTATAGACAGGGGCGTCGACGGGATCGTTCAGATCGACGTTCCGCCGTCCTGGGCTGAGGCGGTCGATTGCGAGAAAGCCACCGCAGCTGCCGAAGCCGCAAACGCGAAACTCCCGGAATTTGTCAGGAACGTCATGATCCCGATGAACGCGAAGAAAGGAGACAGCCTGCCGATCAGTAGCTTCAACGGCAGGGAGGACGGGCAATTCCCTCAGGCGACTTCAAGGTATGAAAAGAGGGGCATTGCGGTCGATGTTCCGGAGTGGCAGCCGGATGAGTGTATTCAATGCAACCAATGCTCGTACGTTTGCCCGCACGCGTGCATCAGGCCGTTCCTGCTTGATGCGGACGAAGTCAAAAACGCGCCGGAGGGGTTTGTCACGAGGAAGGCGAATGGCAAAGATCTTGAAGGCATGGAGTATAAAATCCAGGTTTCGGTTCTTGATTGCTACGGATGCGGGAGTTGCGCTTCGGTATGCCCGGCTAAGAATAAAGCGCTGATTATGAAGCCGTTGGAAACGCAGGAAGCGCAAGCCGGTAACTGGGAGTATGCAATGGCTCTGAAGCACAAGGAAAACAAACTGAACCCATGGACTGTCAGGGGCAGTCAATTTGAAACGCCGCTGCTTGAATTCTCGGGCGCGTGCGCGGGCTGCGGCGAAACGCCGTACGCAAAACTGATCACACAGTTGTTTGGCGACAGGATGATGATAGCAAACGCAACGGGGTGTTCATCGATATGGGGCGGCAGCGCGCCGGCAAACCCGTATTCACTGAACCATGAGGGCAAGGGCCCTGCATGGGCGAATTCCCTGTTTGAGGACAATGCGGAATACGGGTACGGAATGAGCCTTGGAGTGCAGCAGATCAGGTTTAAACTTCTCAGCATTGCAAATGAAGCTCTGGGCTTGGATATATGCGATTCAATAAAAGAAAAAATCAAAGCCTGGACGGACGCGTTCAACGACGGAAAAAAGAGCCGCGCAGCCAGCAACGAGATGGTTGAAGCCATTCGGTCATATGATGGCGACGACGCTGTGGCGAAGGGCATTTTCGCGGAGATGCTTGATAAGAAGGACTATATGGTAAAGAGATCGGTGTGGGCGTTTGGCGGTGATGGTTGGGCTTATGATATTGGATATGGCGGGCTTGATCACGTGCTTTCGACCGGCGACGACGTGAACCTGATGGTGTTTGATACGCAGGTTTACTCAAATACCGGCGGGCAATCGTCAAAGGCGACTCCGACAGGAGCTGTGGCGCAATTTGCGTATTCGGGCAAAGCTGCGGTGAAAAAGGACCTCGGCATGATGGCAATCGCCTATGGCAATGTATACGTGGCTCAAATAGCGATGGGCGCCAACCAGAACCAGACTATTAAGGCCTTGACTGAGGCGGAGTCTTACCCGGGAGGATCTCTTGTCATCGCGTACGCGCCCTGTGTATCGCATAAAATAGATAAGGGTATGAGCTGCACGCAGCTACAGGAAAAACTCGCGGTGGACTCCGGATATTGGCACCTCTTCAGGTATAACCCCCTGCTGAAGAAAGAGGGTAAGAACCCCTTTATCCTCGATTCGAAGGCGCCAACTGCTTCATATGGCGACTACATTATGAGTGAAGGCAGGTACTCGTCGCTGACCAGGTCATTCCCGGACAGGGCAAAGAAGCTGTTCGAGGAATCGGAAGAATTCGCGAAAGAGCGTTATGAAACTTACGTCAAAATGGCGGAGAGGGTATAGCTTGTAGTTGAAATATCTCGAAATAGACAGGCGGACAAGGCTTAGCTTGTAGTTGTAATATCATGAGATAGACAGGCGGACAAGGTCTAGCTTGTGGTTGAAATGTCTTGAGATAGACAAATGTTGTAATATCTTAAGATAGACATAAGTTGTAATAGCTTGAAATAGACATATGTTGTAATATCTTGAGATAGATATATATAGAAAAGTTAATTGTATACTGAAAAATGGCGCTGCTTTTTTACTGGCAGCGCCATTCTCATACTGTTTTTCATTCTCATTATCATATCAATACTCTAACTCAGTCTCGTATCAATACTATGGCCCACTCCTCCATTCTCCGATGGTGACGAGGACAGGGACGGAGGCGAGAGCAACAGCATAAAAAAGGAAATACATACGTAGGGAAGTCACATTGATGCACCGATGAACTTGTAATAAATCCTTATATCTTGCTCTTTTACACCGTCTGTCATTTTGCCTTCGCCGGCTTCAATGCGGTCCACAAGGCAATCAAGCAAGTCACGATCCACGACTTCAAACGTGGATTTTCCTTTTATCAACCGAACCCACTTTTTGATATTACCCAGCTTCGTGTCAACTTCCGGTGCCGATGATTCCAACAGTGATAAACGCTGTTCGCTTTCCTGTCGCTCCGTTTCGTTTTTTGTGATCAGCGAAGCGAATGTATCTTAGAATAATATACCGGTCACGCGATCTTCATAAAGTTTTGAAATCGCAAACCCTAACTTGCGAATCCGTTGCTTGAGCTCATTGCATTTCTGCCTACGCTGAGTTTTATCCGCATTCAAATTCCCGACAAGCACATCCGCCAGAGTTTTTATAACAGCTTTTTCATCCATGCGGACTTGCTCGGTCAAATCATTGATCCGTTCAAATAAGACCTTACTAAGCGGAGTCGCGCTTTGCCTTGCTTATGCATGTCAAATATCCTCCGAACTATGCCGGATGAGTAATCGTCGATGATGAACCGGGTGCGGTCTTGAGGACTGCGTTGGTATCCGTATGCATATTTGCACAGATATTTTCGTGCCACGAATTGACAAGGCACAAAAATACTGATATTATTCAATTGATTGGAGTGATGATAATGTCTGAAACAACAAATCTGAGCATAAGGATCGATCGCGACCTGAAAGAAGAGGCAGACCAGATATTCAGTTTGCTGGGAATGAACCTGACCACGGCGATCACAATTTTCGTGCGGCAGGCGGTCAGGCAGAAGAAAATCCCCTTTGAAATCTCCCTCTATCCGGAATACGACAGCATGAGCACCGTAATGCGTGATGCAATGGCGGCATCTGAACGGATATGGCAAAATTCTGTGCAAAACGGCGCCGATACTTTGACGCTGGAAGATATCAACACTGAAATCGCCAAAGCGCGCGCGGCGCGGAAAACGCGAGAGGCGAGCCTATGAAACAACGCCGTGTTGTCCTTGATACAAATGTGCTCGTTTCAGCGCTGATGACGCCGTCGGGAAATCCCGCCAAAATATACAAAATGTTCTTTACAGGAGATTTGGGCCTAGTTTACAACGAAAGCATTTTGTCGGAATACGATGATGTTTTACACAGGCCATATTTACGCATCCCTGATGAAGACGCGGATAAGGTAATTAACGCCATCTAACTGCATGGCGAGCATGTGGAATCAACCCCAAGCACGTTCCCAATGACTGATGAAGATGAACGTGCATTTTACGACACTGCAAAAAACAATGATGCATATCTCGTAACCGGTAATACACGGCACTACCCGAATGAATCGTTCATCCTAACCCCAACTGAATTTATTGGATTATGAACAAAACCCATTGCTGAAAATGCAACAGGGTTTGTTCATCAAGCGTCATTTTGAATTGTTCATTTTCGTGTTTTGTATATTTATCTGTTAAAAGAAAAAACACCCCTATTCATTGCTGCGCAATGGATTGAAAGATGTCTACGGTTTTGTTCATACATTTCAGGTTAAAACAAGCCTCCTTTTCGTTTTCCCCCTTAAATCTCAATGCCCCGGCTCTGCTTGCGCTCCGGGGCTTGTCGTTGTTGCTCCTGTCGTTCGGGCGGCTCTCCTAAAATGTCCTCAATAACCACAATTAAACGCTTCGGGGCGCGGCGCATTGCCGCTATAAACTTATCGAACCATGATAAGTGGTCTTTGATAGAGGTTTTGGGCTTTTGCAGTTTCGCCAGTTCAGCCTTTGCCGTGTCGCGGTCAGCTTCGGCGGCGGTTGTTCTTTCCATTTTCTTCAGTTCTTTTTTGGGCTTGTCGTAGTACCCTGCGGCTTTCCTCTTTTGATACCTCTGCCTATCATACACCCGCACTTTTTCAATGCGCTCCTGCTCGGCTAATTCTTCGGGCGTGGCTTCTCGTTCGGCATTAGGCAATTCAAACTCACCGATGAAGTTCAAGTGGATTTCTATCCTTTGGGGAGAGGATTGCACATATTGATTTTCCTTTGTGTGTACAACGATTTTTCAACAAACTTGTGAATCATTATCGGCGTGATTTCCTCAAAGTCCGTGTAGTGTTCCACCAGTTTCATAAACCGTTCGGCGCGTCTGCTATCGTCCTCGTATTTTCTACCAACGAATGGATATCCATAATCTCATTTTCAAGCGTTCCCTGTTCATCGCCGTAGGTTTTGAACAGGGAACCGCAACTGCCTGTTACAGTCTTCTTACTTTTTCTGATAAACCACCGTTCAACTTGGAAACACTAAGTATTCTGTTCTCGTCTATTTATAAAAGTAATATTGCTTTTGACGGATTATTGAGGCAATGGACTTTATCAACAGATCCACGAATAAATCTGTTGTCAATGGATGTTGAAATTGCGCTTGTCCACATATTAGAAGTCTTTAAAGAAATGTGGAAATACATAGTTACACTTATACATATAGTGAATCAAAAAAAAGATGATATACTAAAACGAATCAGTGTGGATTTCCCTAAATACGCAGCAACAGGCGTTGGGCAATATCTTTCAGAATGTTTATGTGTCAGGAATCGTGATGTATTGAACAATTTACAGTTATCTCCTAAGACAGTTATCAAGTACCTTAAACAGCTTGAAGAGGGACAAGTTTTAACTTCTGCAAAGAGCGGGCGTGAGGTGTTCTATTTTAACAACACTCTGGTTTATGTTTTATCGCAGCAAGTATACGAGGTGTAAAGCAATGGCGCGAAAGAGCCGAAAACATCTGCAAACAGAAATAAATAGGCAATATGCTCCAACCTCTTGCAAGGTTTATATTGCGGGCATTTATGCACGTACATCGTCTAAGGACAAAAGCGAGGATTCCATAGAAAATCAAAAGAAAATAGCTGAAGAATATATTTTATCTAAACCAGACATTCAGTTTAGCAAAATATATATCGATTTTGGCGTTTCTTCTTTTGCGCATATCCGCCCGGGTTTTGAGGATATGATTAATGATATTGAATCAAAAATAATCAATTGTGTCGTAGTAAAGGATATATCTCGTTTTTCAAGAGAAAGACTGGAAGCGGGAGATTTTCTGGAGCGAAAGTTTCCAAAATGGGGTGTTCGTTTTATCTCCATTAACGATAATTTCGACAGCCTCTATAATGACGCAACACAAATAGGAATTATATTACGGTCTTTGATGAATTACAATTATTCTTTAGACCTTTCAAGAAAAATTCAATCAGTGGTTAAAATGCGACTGGAAACCGGAGATTATATCCCCGCAAGATTACCTTATGGATATAAGAAAGTATTTGAAGCTAAGAGCGTAAGGTGGGGGTTGGATGAAAACGCTGCCCCAAAAGTTAAAAAAATATTTGAACTTGCTTTATCCGGCATTTCGGCATACAGCATTGCCAGTAAGCTTAATAATCAAAACATTCCATCACCAGGAACGAATTTGTGGACAAGCCGGAGCATTTTAAGAATATTGAAGAATAAAGCGTACACGGGAACCTTCATAACCGGGAAAACAAGGAATGACTTATCATCTGAGCAAAAGACAGAATCTTTGCCTCCAGAAAGATGGATCAGGCACAGAAATCACCATATGCCGATTGCAGATGAAATAACGTTTATAACTGTGCAGCATTCACTATCAGAACGTCAAATGCTGATTCAAAAGCATGGACAAATTCCGGACTTTTTCGAAGGCAAACTCTATTGTGGCTTATATGGGCGCAAAATAAAACAAAAGCGTGCAGCGAATGGAAGTGTCTATTACATCTGCCCCCGGCGGGATGAGTCGGCTTCATCCTGCCCCAATAAAGCAATAAATGAACGGAAATTAAAAAAGCAGGTATATCTTGTCCTTTTGGATAAAATCAATGAGCATAAGACTCATTGTAACGAAATAATAGAATATGAAAAAACTCCGTATTTTCAAAGAAAAGAAAGTGCGCAAAACAGTCTGCTACAAAAATATGAAAATGAGCTTGAATACCAGAACCAACTTTTTATAACGCTGTACGAGGGCAGTGTTAATAATCAACGGACACGTTCGGCAGATTTTCGCGGATTGATGACATACCTGCGGCGAGTCCGCGCTACGTTGGAAAAACAAATATCGGAATTGAAAAACTCAAAAGAGGAATACCAAAAAAACAAAATATCCGACTCGGAAAAAGCTCTTTCGTATCTGCCTTTTCTAGAATGCAGCGAAATTACAGAAGAAATGGTCAGTAAGATGATTGAACGGATTTATGTTAATGTGGGCAGTGTGAGCCTTGATTTAAAGTAGTTTTATAACTCGGCTAAAGATTTCCCCCTTTTAACGCTTGGCGTAAGTGGGGGTACCGTTTCCAAACAGGAGGGAGCATATCTCCCGCCTCGTTGAAACGCGGCGGCAAAACGGCAAGCGTTTCGCACGCGATGAAGAAAATTTTCTACAAACGAAAATTTTCCTGCGATCGCGTTATAAGTATACCAACACATTTGAAGAAAACATAGAAAGAAAGATTCAGTTTAAAAGTAGCGCAAGAATGGTTATAATAGTTTTCGGAGGACATATTTATGGAGAATTCTCAGTTTGGTTTTGGACTTGATGAAGAGATTCAAAAATTAATCGAACTTGGTCTCAAAAATGGTATGATTAGTAGGATGCCCATTATACACTTGTTGGCGGATAAAGACAAAATGGATGAATATACGCGTGTTATTTCGTATATGGCCTCAGAGGGCGTAGTCTTTTCAGATGATGATATTGATTTTGAGGATAAAGACGACTCCATTTTGCCCAGTATATCATTTAAACCGTTTGATTCAACTAAAATAAATATACTTCCAAAACCATTGAGTGTCGAAGGGTTAATAAGTAGACTTAAGCACAATGAAATCAATATGGACACCGGGTTTCAAAGAAAAAGCGGCCTTTGGGACAGTATTGCAAAGAGTCAGTTAATCGAATCACTAATGTTGAGGATACCATTACCGGTATTTTATTTTGACGGGACAAAAGATCATAACTGGTTAATAATAGATGGACTTCAGAGACTTACGGTATTTAAACAGTTTTTTATAGACAAGACATTGATATTGGAGGGGTTGGAGTATTTCTCTGATTATAATGGATGTAAATATGAAGATCTGCCAAGAACATATATACGCAGGATGGAAGAGACACAACTGTTTTTATATATTGTCCAATCGGGAACTCCTGATAATGTGAAATTTAATATTTATAAAAGAATAAACACAAGAGGCCTTGAACTTGAACCTCAAGAGATTAGGCATGCACTATTTCAAGGCAAAGCGACAAAAATGTTGAAAGACTTGGCGGAATCCGAAAAATTTAGAGAAGTAACTGGAGAATCAGTGTCCAATGAGAGAATGCTGGCAAGTGAAATTGTATTGAGATTCTTAGCTTTTGAAATACTTGGGACAATAGAATTTGACAACATTAACGGTCAATTTAGTCTATTTTTAAATGAGATGATGAGCAAGATAAATGCAATGGCTGATAACGATATTATGAAATATGAACAAATTTTTTACTCTACTCTAGATTTCGCCAAGGAAATATTTGGGAAATATGCTTTTAGGCGAATTACCTCAGTAGAAAATAGCAGAAAGAATCCATTTAACGTTGCCCTATACGAATCATGGATGTTAGCGTTTAGCAAACTATCCGATTATCAAAAAGACAGTTTATTGAGAAATAAGAATTTACTCCTTGAGAAATTTTTGGTGAAATTAGGGGAAAAAACATTTAGTTTTGATATAAGCAGCGCAAAGAAGATAGCTGTACTGAGACGCATTGATTCGGTTAAAAAAATCGTGGATGAGGTGTTAGCAGATGATAAATGAGATATTCCTAAAAAATTTTAAATGTTTTGATAATGTTGCCATACCAGTAAGCAATCTAACACTACTGGCAGGATCGAATGGAAGCGGCAAGTCGTCTGTAATTCAATCTCTTTTACTTTTGGTGCAATCATATAAAAAAAGTAACGAACTAAATAAATTATATTTCATCGGGGAATATATCAAATTAGGGTATTTTAGTGATGTTTTCCACGAATTCAACAATGAAGCAGAGCCTGTAATGGAAATTGGGCTAAAATTCACTGATAATAAATCCATTAAGTGGTCGATGTCATATGAAAGCAGCGCTTTAGAAATAAGTGCCGCAATTTCCGGGGATACGCTTGATGTATCTGAAGGGTTGTTTAATGACAATTTTGAATATATAGCCGCAGAAAGAATATCACCTGATAAAATCTTTTCTGTTTTTAGAGAAACATCGAATTTAGGGCTGCACGGGGAAAATGTAATGAATTATCTTTCCAAAATGGCATCAAAACCAATACTGGAAAATATTTGTATAGAAAAAAAAGAAAACAAATTATCTACTCAAGTAGATGCATGGCTAGAAAGGCTCTTCGATGGATTTTGTGTAAAATTTGAAGAGATAATTAAGGCTGATACAATTAGCTTAAGGTTTCAAGAAGTAACACAAAGTGACAGAAGTAATGAGCGCAGGCCAATTAATGTCGGATTTGGAATAACATATGTCTTACCAATAATTATTGCGCTTTTGAAAGCACAAAAAGGCGATTTGGTAATTATTGAAAACCCGGAAAGCCATTTGCATCCGCGCGCTCAACGTCTGTTGGGAGAGTTATTAGCGATTGTGGGAAACGCTGGAGTTCAGGTTATAGCCGAAACACATAGCGATCACATTTTAAATGGAATCAGGGTAGCCGTAAAAAACGAAATAATTGATCCGTGCAATATACAGATATTATTTACTAACAGGGAAAATGTGGGTAATCACTATTATACAAATATGTTTATGCCGAGGCTGTTTGAGAATGGAGATCTGGACATATGGCCGGAAGGTTTTTTTGATGAGTGGGACAATGCAATGATCAATTTATTGGGGTGATGAAGTGGAGTTGATCCTAAACGACTTAGCGCTTGAATACAAAGTAAACCATCTAAGCCGAGTATATGAGATTGTGGACAGGTTTATAGAATTAATAATTGCGCTGCAAAAAAACCAGAAAGATGTGCGATTAGTTTATTATAATGCAATTAATTCGATAGAACTTATGGAGGGATATAGTTTTCAAAAACTATATAACGATAACAATATACGAAAAGATAAAAGGTCACTTTTATTAGGATTGTTTACTAGACTTAAAATAGTAAAAACAAATCCGGAAGAAAAATTTGCCTTTAATGGTGTCGTTTCCAACTTGTGTGGGTGGGCATATTTCAATAGCAATATACTCATTAGCGTAACAACAGACCAAAGATTTGACATGCCTTTTCTATCGGGAATAATTATTAAAATTCCAACAAACGAAGTGGTTGAATTACCCAATATATCTGATAGTTCTCATATAGATATTCATAAAATGCTGTTGGATATTCGTATTTACGAACCTAGTCCCAAACACAAGATTGGAAAGAATTGGGGATCTCCTATGGATTTGGATTTTGAAACGGCGCAAAAAGTTCTAAATGAAGCCATTATGTATGATAATGATATAAAATGTGTGGTCGGTATCTATAATAGTAACTATTATACATTCAGGCGGCATCACGATAATTATTATCATGGATATATCGACAATCGTATTCCGGAACACATAAAGAATAAACTCAGAAAGGCAACTAAAATATGAGACACAAGAGTTTTAGCAACACTGTCATAGATAAAGGCGAGATTGAACAGTCACTTTTGAATGTAGACAATCGGACGCGAAGCAATTTGTTTAGTTGGAATGGTCAGTTTTCACCTCAATTCGTTGAAACCTTGATAAAGAAATATACCTTGCCAGAGTATAGAATATTGGATCCTTTTTTGGGAAGTGGAACAACTTTATATGAATGCGCCCAACTGAATTTAGATGTGACAGGTGTTGAGCTTAATCCTTCAGCTTTTCATATTGCAAAAATATATGAGTTGTGTAACAAACCACTCCAAATCAGAAATGATTTAATCAACCAAGTAAAACATATTATTGAAAATAACAGCGTAAATATATTATCCTGTTTAAATATGTTTTATGAAAAAGATTTGATGACAGTCTTATCACTGCTGATTATTATGATGGATGGCAATACAAATATTGAACAGCTATATAGGCTATGGGGGAAATTGAGCTCAATTATAGCTGACTTTCCTTTCTGTACCCAAAGAGTACAAGCTTATAATGGTGATGCACGAGATCTGGATTTCAATGATGACAGCTTTGATTTGGTTTTTACATCTCCGCCATATATAAACGTGTATAATTATCATCAACAGTATAGAAAAGCAGTAGAGAAACTTGGTTATAATGTATTACTGACAGCAACTGCTGAAATAGGTTCTAATAGAAAAAATCGTAAAAATAGATTCTATACTGTTATACAGTATTGTATAGACATAGCGTTAGCAATTCGTGAAATTGTACGAGTAACAAAAGGTAATAAACGTATTATTCTTATTGTTGGCAGATGCTCGAAAGTTTTAGGAATAGATTTTTTCAATAGTAAGTTGGTATATGACATAATAACAAAGATTTTTGACTTAACGCTCATCATTAGACAAGAACGGTTCTTTCAAAATAGATATGGGGAAACCATATATGAAGATATACTGCACTTCAGAAACAATAAGAAAAACTCAGTATTGGACGAAGGTGTTATCAAAAACGCAGCCAGAAAAATCGCACAAAGTTATTTTGAACAGATAATTGCTACCTGTGCTGAAAGCGAAACCCAGTTATTATTACAAGATGCTATTAGTTGTATTAATCACATTAGGGAATCAAGTTTTTATATAGCCAAAAACAAACAAACATCTGATGTTGAATTAATATCAATGTAGGAATCAGCACGATACCTATAAAATAGAGAAAACAATAGGAGACGTGGATTTGACCATAGATTACGGTATGCCAACGATGATAGAATGCTCTTCGTTGGAACAGAATTTGATACTCTGCTCAGAGCTAGGGCTTGATTTTATCGAACTTAACATGAACATGCCCGAATATCAGTTTGATCAAATAGACATTGCCAGCGCGAAACATCTCTTTCGACAGTATGGTAAATTCCCGACCATCCATCTTGATGAAAACCTGAACGTCTGCGATTTCAACATGGCTGTCGCCGACGCCCATATGAATACGGTTATTCAGACAATTTCTCTTGCCAAAAATTTGGATGCTCCCATTATCAATATGCATATGTCAGATGGTGTGTATTTTTCGTTACCTGATAGAAAAGTATACCTGTTTGAACAATACAAACTGCAATATCTCAAAAGGCTCCAGCAGTTTCGGGACACTTGCGCTGATGCTATTGGCAACGATGCTATTCACATTTGTATAGAGAATTGTGGCGCTTATCACGATTTTCAGCTTGAAGGTATCAATGTATTGCTGGAAAACCCTTGTTTCGCTCTTACCTATGACATTGGACATGATTACTGCGCGGGGAATCGAAATGAAGCATTTATTATGAGCCGGATTAATAGATTAAGGCATATACATCTCCACGATGCGACGGAAATCAGTAATCATTTGACACTCGGCGCCGGCAGAATTGACATTGCTAACATACTGGCGTTAGCGCAAAAAAATAATTGCCGTTGTGTACTTGAGATCAAAACAGAAAAAGCGCTTCGGCAGTCGGTGTCATATTTGAAAAGTATAGTGGAAGCGGTCGAAGCGGTCAAATCCCCGTGTATATCAAACACGCCGCCAACTTTCGTAACAAACGACAGTACAAATGATGAAAAATTAGCCTTGTTTCAAGCTATGTTCAGGGCGCGCGAGGACGTATATGCACGGCGTTGGGAAAGCAAAGACAGGAAAAAAGCAGGCTATGTGCCCGCTTGCCGCAACGAATGGGTAAGAGGTTTATGTGATAAGCCCAGAGTAAAATGCGCCGATTGTAAAAATCGTGAGCTCATTCCGTTGGATCGCACCATATTTGCCCGGCATTTGGCAGGCAAGGATGTTATCGGTGTCTATCCCATGCTGCCTGATGAAAACTGTTACTTTTTGGCAATCGACTTTGACGAAGGCGACTGGGTAAATGACATTACCGCGTTGCGAACTGTCTGTGAAACACACGAAATCCCTATAGCCGTAGAGCGTTCGCGCTCCGGAAACGGCGCCCACGCTTGGTTCTTTTTTAATGAATCGGTATCGGCATACGCCGCGCGAAAACTCGGTTCAACGATATTGACTGCCGCGATGGATCAGTGCCACAGCTTAAAATTCAATTCATACGATAGGTTTTTCCCAAATCAAGATACCATGCCCAAAGGCGGTTTTGGCAACCTGATTGCGTTGCCGTTGCAACGTAAGGCGCGAAATAACGGAAACAGCTTATTTATTGACGAAAACTGTGTTCCTTACGACGATCAGTGGGCGTTTTTGAGCAAATTACGGAGTACGGGTGCAGATGAGTTGGATCGACTTATCACACTTCTCGGGAAAGGCGGCGAGCTTGGCTTTCTTCATGCTGAATCAGACGAGAAAGATGATAAACCATGGCAATATAAACAGCTGGCGAAGCTAGACGTTAATGATTTTCCACCGAATGCGCAAATCGTCGAGGCAAATATGCTCTATATTGACAAGTCGGGGTTTTCCTCCAGGGCGCTGAATCAACTCAAGCGATTAGCGGCGTTCAAGAATCCTGAATACTACAAAGCACAAGCTATGCGGCTTTCCACTTGGGACAAGCCACGGATAATATCGATTTCGGACGAAACTGAGAAATACCTTTGCCTGCCTCGCGGGTGTAAAAATGCGATTGAGGCGCTATTAGCCGGTGTACAGATCAAATGGCAAGATGAAAGATATGCGGGGCGGAATATAGATGTGAGATTCAACGGTGTTTTGCGAGATGANCAAGGCGTAGCTTTAGCGGCNATGGTTGCCCACGATAATGGTATCCTCTCCGCCACGACCGCCTTTGGAAAAACAGTGTTAGCAACCGCGCTTATTGCAGATCGAAAAGTCAACACGCTTATATTGGTCAATCGGCAACCACTTCTCGATCAGTGGAAGTCTCGGCTTGCTGAATTTCTGGAAATAAATGAAATATTGCCTGAACTCCCTAAAAAGCGCGGTAGAAAAAAACTTCAGAGTATTATCGGTTTACTGGGCGGCGGCAATAATAATTTGAGCGGCATTATTGACGTTGCAATTATTCAATCCCTTGTACGCGGCGATGAAGTTAAAGATTTGGTCAAAAATTACGGCATGGTCATTGTGGACGAATGCCACCACGTGTCGGCTGTCAGTTTTGAACGGGTGCTAAAAGAAGTCAATGCCCGCTATGTGTATGGGTTGACCGCAACCTCCAAGCGCCAAGACGGCCATCAACCTATTATCACTATGCACTGCGGAGAAATTCGATATAAGGATGACGCAAAACTCCAAGCGCAAAACCGCCCGTTTGACCATTACATCATTCCGCGGTTCACTTCGTATCGAGTGCCAATAGACAAAGATGATATGGGAATACAGGAGATTTTTACAGACGTCTGCCAATATGAACGTCGCAACGATATGGTTATTGCCGATATATTGAATGCGGTTTCGGAAGGACGCAATCCGCTTGTGCTGACGGAACGTAAAGCACATGTAGAGTTATTAAAAAAAGCGTTGAGCGAAAGTATTCCAAATCTTATTGTATTGACCGGCGGGAAGTCCACTAAGGAGAGGCGGCGGATGTTGGAGCAAGTTGCCTCCGCGCCGGAAGATCAGCCGCTTGTCATTGTAGCGACAGGTAAATATATCGGCGAAGGCTTTGACGCGCCACGATTGGATACACTCTTTCTTGTATATCCGTTTTCATGGGAAGGTACTCTCGCGCAATATGCGGGACGGCTTCATCGATTGCATGATGGAAAGGACGAAGTGCATATTTACGATTATATTGACGTTCATGTCGCCAAATTGGAGCGTATGTACGCCAAACGCATCAAAGGTTATGCGGCTATCGGATACACAGCCAAATGTGAAGGGGTTGTACCGGCAGAGGGAAATATCATCTTTGACAGTACGAGTTTTTTGCCTGTATTTACATCTGATCTACTTGCCGCAAAACGTGAAGTAGTCGTGATCAGCCCATATCTTACTCAAAACCGGATTGTTAAAATGATGAATACCTTTGAGAGTTGTATGCTTTCAGGTGTAATTGTGACTGTCGTAACGCGTCCCTCTGAAGACTACACGGAAAAAGATCGTAGTAGAATAGCCAGCAATATTAAGCTTTTGATTGATAAAGGCATTGCAGTTGTGGAGAAACCCAAAATACATCAGAAATTCGCTATAGTTGACGATCAGGTCGTTTGGTATGGCAGTATCAACTTATTGAGTTTCGGCAGCGCGGAGGAAAGTATCATGCGGTTGGACAGCGCGGTTATAGCAAGCGAGCTGTTGAGCATTATGAGATAGACAAAATACTTATGGTTGTTATGTTAAAAACTAAATACTGTTGGGGGATGGGTTATTTTGCCAATAGAGCAGATAGCAAATGACTTTGCAGCATATATAATGCTTTGTGATAAGCAGTTTCTAGTCACAATAAATGATAGATTATGTAAATTTTTCGCACGCGAAAACCGTGACGATATGCGTGTATTTTGCGATAAACCGATTAAGAAGCAATTTGTTTTCGGTTTCGATGAAAATAATAACAAAGTTGCTTTAATGATAGAGCAAAGCGTGCCTAACCCTGTGTTCGTTTTAAATTTTGGCCCAAATTATCAGTCATTTACAACCCCTGTCATTATCAAGGGAAGAAGAAGCAAAGATAGGTTAGATGAACTTGAAAACTTTGACGCTATAACATTCACCGGCGGGGTGATAGACAGTATTTACCCGCCTGGAATTCAGGCGCTTGATGTAGAATCCTTATGGAAACGCCATGAAAGTGGCTCTAGAGCAATCAAAATACGTGCTTTTGATGAGTATACGTATCGCTATCCATTTGAACTTTTCTGTGAAAAAGGCGCTTTCCTTTATTCCGTTTCTCAAGACGGCAGTGACGGTGTCAGTGGGAAGCTTGGAAAGTTGTCTGCTATGATCCGGCTAGAGTTTGATTCTCCACAACCACTTGATGGTTTTGAACACTATTATGTTCTCATCAAGAATTTTATTTCCTTTTGTGTTGGTCAGCACAACATTAGGTTTGATGGAGTTGAATTGAATCGTAGGATAACCGAAGGTAAAGATGCTGGAAAGTTCCAAGAGTTAGGGATTTGTAAAGTTTTTGACGACTATGTTGACTATATTGAATCAGCATACAATAGGGTATTATTGATAAAATTGTTTGATGCGAGCATAATTAATGCACTAAAACTTTTTTCGGATGCCAAATCAGCTCCAATATTAGATTTTCTACCCGGCTCCAATAAAAGAACGCATATGATTACATATGACGATATCAGGAATATATGTACAGCATTGGAGTTTGAATATGCGAAAGGCAAGTTCCCATCAAGAAAAAAAGAAGAAATGCGTGGACTCAAGAAAGAGATTAAGAACACAATATCGAAATACTGCGAAGAAAACAGAGTTCCCAAAGAAATAAAAGACAGGGCGCTTTCTTCTTTTCGCTACCTTGATATATCAGCAGCGGACATGTTTTGCGCAATGCGTGATAGAATAAAAAAAAGACTAGCAATTTGTTGTACAGATGAAAGCATCATGAAGGCAATTGATATTGAGGATCGCGATATACGTGAATTAGTGAAAGCGCGTAATAACATTACCCATGGACGCCTTATAACCGAATGGGGCAATATTGTAGAAAGTTATATAAAACTCTATAGGGTTGCCTATCTTTGTATTCTAGACAGAATAGGAATATCAGAAGAGAACTTTATCCAATGTATTGAAAGAATAAACAGGATTATATAACTGATTCACTTAGTAAATACTTGAACACAAGATACTATCCATATAGGGAAACTTGCTGCTCTACTTCCGCAGTTTATCTCAAACAAATTTTCAAATTATTATTAAAAACCCTTGTTGTCTGTAGCGCAAGAGGCTAATCTGTTGGGGGCTTTCGATAATTCGCTACAATTTATTCTTAGCTTGACATACACGTCTTTCATAACGCAGATACCGATTTTGCCGCTCTCAACATCTTCCATCATCTGGACGTAGCCCGAACGGTCAGAGAATCGCCCTGATTCATCATCGTCCGTATAATGACGAATGTTGGTGAACCCCTGCGCCTTTGCGTAGGATTCAAGCTGTAGCTTTTGGTTTTTAATGGAGTTTGAATCTCCATCGCGCCCATCGTCACCCGATGAAAGACGCTCGTACAACGCTGTAATCTTCATTTATGGTTCTCCTTTCGATTTTAC
>JGI24702J35022_10000916_pt1 | contig 18359 bp, 16 predicted proteins | sample TergutTh196P4_FD_35022 | JGI IMG/M metagenome (IMG submission 35022)
GTAAACGCCTCTTTTTCAACTCATTGTAACAGCCTTTCACGTTTTCTTACATACAATAATATACCGTTTAACCCTAACAGAGTCAAAATTCTGTTAGGGTTTTCGTCAATGAGGTTAATTATTAATCATTAACCATTTTTAAAAAGCGTTCTTTGACATGTTGTAAAACTCTCTTTTTTGTTTTTTTTAAATTTTTTTGTTTTCGTTGTTTTTGTTGAAAATAAAAAATAAAGGTAATTCCTCCGCCCGGCATGGCTGATATGTTGAGTCGGGCGGAGGGTTACCATCACTTTAAGGTTACCGGCAGTACATTTTAATCGCTTTATCAGGTTGTTTTTGAAGTTATTTGCTCAAGTGATAAATGTAAATGCCTTTAATGAAATCAAAACATTATTTTTGAAAGAAAAAAGAATAATAAATAACTTCAGATGTTGAAAAAACCCTCAAAAAACTTGCAATTTAGAGAATAATGATTAATATATAGTATAGAGAGATAGGTGGATAGATCCTATCAGCCTTATTAACTTTTTTTACCTCTTACTTAAAAAAAAATGAAACATTTGCGCAAACCTTTTATGCTTGGTGGGCTGTTGGCTTTGTCGACTGCGGGGCTGGTGTATGTCTCGGCACAGGTTTTTCTTATCCCGACCGAACAGGCTACGCACGATGCTTATCTGCATACGCTCGTCCTGGGGCAGGATGGGAAGAGCCAAACGCTCAGCCTGGAGGCGACGACGCAGGACAGGCTGATTATCCCGGAGAAGTTGATTGCGGGAGAGGCGGAGAATAACCAGATTGCCGAAAGTGCAAGCTATGCCGTGATTGGGGGAGGTGATTGGAATAGCATCGGAGATGCGGCTGAAAATGCGATTATCGGGGCTGGGAATACGAATAGTGTTGCTGCTAAAAATGCCACGATTGGTGCAGGATTGGGTAACTCTATAGGAGAAGGTGCGACTTCATCTGTTATTGCTTGAGGTCTTACAAATAATATTACTTCCTCTAATACTTTGATTGGTTGAGGAATATCAAATAAAATTTTTGCGGAAAATTCTACAATTCCTGGAGGGAGGAATAATACTATTTCTGCCACTGCTATAAATAGTTTTGCGGTTGGGCAACAAGTAAATATTACGAAAAATTGAATTTTTTGACGAAATGATAGTGAAGTTTTTTGAGATACTCTTATTCCTGTTCAAGACAACACCTTCCTTGTTCGTTCACAGGATGGGATGGCGATAAATGTGGGAGAGAGTCCTGCGGGGGTGAATGTGAATGTTGCGGGTGCGGTGTCTCTGGAGCATCAGCACGAGGTGAATAATGGGACGTGTACTCCTGCACTTGCGGGGACGTTCGAGGTGGAAGAGGGGTGTTTCTATTTTTGTGACGGAAGTTTCCGGCAGTCGTTTAATGTAGCGTTTTACAGTGATTCGGCTGGTGAGGGAGCGAAGGCGTGTAAGCACGTAGACAGGTGTTATTTTGATGGGATTTGGCTCAGACCTGGGGACAAGGTGGAAGCGTATAATGCGATAAGGCACGCTGATTGTGATAGTCCATCTGTGAAGCAGGTGATTACCTGTGGGGTAGATAATTTCGAAGCATTTCCACATTCATATTGTATGCCGTGGGATGGGACGGATGTTGGGATTATTGAGGAGTTGTGGTGGTAACCCCCTCGCACAAACCCCTCCGGCTCTTCGAGCCACCTCCCCTTATCAGGGGAGAACCTCTTGAAGAGGGGGAATCCTAGTGGAGAGCCTCTTGAGGAGGGGGAATCTTGGGAAGAACGTTGCCTCCAGAGGAGAGTTTACTTGGGTGACTCTCTTTTTTTTGTGCTTTTTTGAACCTTAACATTGACTTGACTTTTGTTGTGAAAAGATTATAATCGTAGCGATGGTGTTGAAAAAGACACCAGGAAAAAGATACTATGAAAAACACAAAATCAACAAAATCAACAAAAACTTTATAAGGCAAAAAATAAAAAAGGCTGAATAAAAAGAAGCAGGTTTTGTGGTTTTTTGTGTTCGAACAATGAATTACGATAATTATAATTATTAATAACAAAAAATTACAAAACAATGAAAAAGAAAAGTTTTTTAATGTTGATTGCCATAGTGGCAACGGCATCAACTGCCTTTGGGCAGACTTTGGTTGCAGGCGGCGGTCCTTATGAATTCCACTTGCCAGTAAGTGGAACGTTGACTTTGACAATGCAAGCTAGTGTAGGACATACTAATACTCCGATTTGGAATGCTTCGGGGTATGGATGTTCATACAGTAGTAGTGAACTGACTGCTTGGTCGTTCACGGTAAGGTGTCCAGGAACCTATCCAGTCATTTATGCAGGTACGGTTACTGATGTGACGGTATATGCGTACGTTCCAACATCATCGTTGTCAGTCTCGACGTTGACGATGAACTTCGGTTCATCAGGCGGTTCGAGTTCAGCAAGCGTAAGTTCCAACGTAAGTTGGAGTGCGAGCAGTGATGCTTCGAGCTGGTTGAGTGTCTCTCCTTCTTCGGGGAGCAACAACGGGTCAGTGAATGTTACGGCATCTGCAAATTCCTCGACAAGTCCCCGCAATGGGACTATCACCGTAAGTGGTGGTGGGTTGAGTGAGACTATTTCCGTCACGCAAGACGGAGCGCCGGCGACCTACACCGTCACAGTGACAGGAGGAACGGCTTCGCCGTCTTCAGGTCCGACAGGTACGGTTGTAACACTGACACCGGGGACACCCCCTTCAGGTAAACAGTTCAAGCAATGGAATGTTTTATCGGGAGGCGTAAGCGTTTCGGGTAACACGTTGACTATCGGCTCTGCCAATGTATCGGTAGAAGCAGTTTGGGAAGACATACCTGTAACGACCTACACCGTCACCGTGACGGGAGGAACGGCATCGCCGTCTTCAGGTCCGACAGGTACGGTTGTAACACTGACACCGGGGACACCCCCTTCAGGTAAACAGTTCAAGCAATGGAATGTTTTATCGGGAGGCGTAAGCGTCTCGGGTAACACGCTGACCATCGGCTCTGCCAATGTATCGGTAGAAGCAATTTGGGAAGATGTATCTACACCGACGACCTACACGATAACACCAAGTGCAGGAACAGGCGGGACAATTTCCCCCTCGACCGTACAAACGGTGAATCAGGGCGGAAGCCAAATGTTTACCGCGACCCCAAGCAGTGGGAAAGAGGTAGACCAGTGGTTTGTTAACGGAAGTGCGGTTCAGAACGGCGGAACCAGTTATACGGTTTCCAATGTTCAGGCGAACGTGACGGTAAATGTCACGTTTAAAGACACTCCTGTGATAACGTACTACACGGTAACAGTGTCGAGTGCAGGTTCGGGAGCATCAGGAGGCGGCAGTTATGCTGCTGGAGCGACAGTGAATATCAGTGCAGGAACAGCTCCAACAGGGCAACAGTTTAAAAACTGGACGTCAAGTCCAAGTGTAAGCTTCACGAATGCGAACAGCCCGAATACGAGTTTCACGATGCCCGGCAACGCGGTAACGGTGACGGCCAACTTCGAGCCGATACCGACAACACCGACATTGACTGTCTCCCCACCGTCTCTCAGCTTTATAGCTGGAGGCGAGTCAAAATCGTTTACGATTACCTCCAATACAAGTTGGACGGTAAGTAGTAATCAGACTTGGGCGAGTGTGTCTTCCACATCGGGAAGCAATAATGGCTCGGTGAACGTTACAACTACTGCGAATACTGGGACAAGTCAACGAACGGCGACGATAACGATAAGTGGTACAGGGGTTACGGCACAGACAGTTACCGTCACGCAAGACGGAACGACGCCAACGCCAACACTTTATCCGCTGACTGTGGTTAACGGAACAGGTGGTGGAAGTTACGAAGCCGGAGATATTGTTATTATTATGGCGCACCCTGCTTCGCAAGGGGAGGAGTTTGATAAATGGATTATCACGAGCGGCGGAGGCTCGTTTGCAAACGCGAATAGCGCTACAACGGACTTCACTATGCCGTCCAGTGCAGTAACGGTAACAGCGACCTATAAGGATGCTGTCGCCAATGAGTCGATTGAGGCCTCCTCTATGTTGAAGGCGTGGACGCAAAACGGCGTCCTGCACGTCAGCGGGCTGATGCCCGGCGAGTCGTGGGGTGTTTACAGTCTGACGGGAGTATGTGTTTACACCGGCATTGCAACCGGTGGTGAAGCGACCCTTGCCTTACCCGGGCGTGGGGTGTATGTATTAAAAACGGGCGGTTACGCCCGGAAAGTGGTAAATTAATAAAAAATAAGCCTGAACCTCTATCTCCGCGGGGTTTCCCATCGGAGAAAAAAGATTGTTCACAATTAATGGTTAACGGTATTATTGTCACAGGGACGGAGGAATTGACATAAGATTTCACAACCTTTCCGTGTATGTCAATTCCTCCATCCCTGTGACATCTTGTTGAAAAACCAAATAACAACGGCTACGATTCGGGAAGAGGCGGATTGAGGGTTGAATCGCATTTCCATTTTTCCGGAATACGGTATGTGTTTTTGTCTTTTGTTACTGTATCAGGCATTATGCTATTCAAAAATTTGTTGAAGTTTATATGTCACAGGGACGGAGGAATTGACATGATTCCCACATCTACCATGCTTTTAATAACTACAGCTGTAGCCACCCTGTCATCTATCCAGTTGTTTGAAAATTTATGTATAAGTCACTTGCAATGACAAACTGCGGGATAAAATCCACACATGAACCACAGCATAAAATTTTTTTCAAGATAAAAATATTTGCACTTATTTATATAATCCTTCCCGTGAGAGAATACTGTCCATATTGGCCAGATTGTATACGACAATTGCTGTAACGATGGAAGTATAATCCATATATTCGGGGATACTCATATTGTACAGGTCGCGTTCGGTATGCCATATTTCCTGATAATTAAAATCATAACCTTTCGGATCAGCTGTTCCGAAACTGATGGTCGGCACGCCGTTCATGGCAAAATAGGCATGGTCCGAACCGCCGGGTGTGGTCGGCCTTTCGGGAGGAGTGCCGGTACGTTCCTTCAGTGTAAAGGGGAAGTCGGGATTGATGTCATTCAATAGCGCTGTTGCTTTCTTGAAATCATCGAACATAGCGGGCGGAACAATCAGGGAGTTAGCTATAATAGGTCCACCGTCGCGATTGAAATAATTCGATATACGTGGCCATTTCTCTTCGTTTTGCTCTACCCAGAAGCGTGATCCCCATAAACCAAATTCTTCAGCTGCCCAGAAACAAAAGAGGATCGTACGACGTGGTTTGGCATTTGCCAGCATAAGCAGTCGGGCCGCTTCGAGGTTAGGAGCGACACCTGTTCCACAGTCAACAGCACCCGTCGCCACGTCAAAAGCATCCAAATGTCCGCCGGACATCACGTATTCATCGGGAAATTCGCTGCCTCGAATCATACCGATTACATTGTGATACTTCACCGGTCCGAGTCTGAAATAGTTGCGAATATCAAATTCCAACTGGAAATACCGCCTTTCGGCTACCTTTTGCGCAATGATTTTATATTGGTTTTCATCTAATTTAATATCAGGACATGTGGGAAGGTGATCAAAATCCATGTTGTCAAGATTCCTTCTGTCGTAAAGCGCCCTAATCGGTACAGCCGATGATTGGATAACACCTAATATGCCGGCATCACGCATTTCTTTGTAGAAAAGAGCAGGAGCATCATTCAATTCTTTTAATGGCAGAGGCGTTCTGTTCGGATTTTGCCGGTTGATACGTGTAATTGAATCGTTATAACTTTGGATCGAATCGTTTTTGACAATGATGGTGTGTCTCAATGAATCTCCACGAGCAGAATAATCAATAGGCCAACCATCGTTCGTACCCGTTATAAGCACCCAGGCGCCATTAAGCCTACCTTTCATGCGATCAAACTGCGCCTGCGTTTTAGGCTCTGCAACAACATGACCCCTTTGTACCCCTTTCGTTCCGGAGGTATATGAAGGAGTGACAAAATGTAGATCCATCCCATCGTTGTCCAACATCTTCCCAAACCACGGGCCACGATTAAAACCTACAGGCAGTTCGCCCACTTCCTGAACTTCTACTTCCATTCCCCACGATTTCAACAAGCCGGCAATCCAATACGTGGCAGTCTCATATGCATAAGACCCAACCAACCGTCCACCTATGCGGTTGGTCAATACATCTAAGTGGTGCATTGTTTGATTGTCGGTTTTGGCTTTCTCAATGATGAATTCGGAAACCAGATCCCGCTGGGCAAATATTGAAAATGCCGGGATCAGCATCATAACAGATAAAAACAATAGTTTTTTCATACCAATTGAATCATAAAAATTAAACATACAAAATGAACTAAAAAACGACCTCAAAAGTAGTCAAAATTATTTAGAAAAACAACAACATTCGTTTCACGTGAAACTTCATTCATGAATTGAATGCTATTTTTTTGTCGCGAATAAACTTTCATTCGCAAACCATCAGACGCCTTAACTATTATTATGCCACAAAAACAGGCAACTTTTTTTGTTATCCACTCAACTTACATTATCTTTGCCAAAAATATAATTAGTTGATGATGAAAAAAAGTATTGTGTTTTTTGTCTTGTTTGTGTTCTTAGGTTGCACGAACAGCGTAAACAAATCGTGTGACAATTCAGCTTTATACGGTTATGTCAATATTTGCCTGCCGCGAATCAATGGAATGACGGAATGTAAGAACAATCCGAATGTACAGCAAATCATCCGGAGTTATTTAACGACGGGCCCTGTGTTAGGTTATTATCTGAATAACGAAACGTATAAACAAATTGATAAGTTGAATGAAATCACGTTTGATAATTATTTTATGATTTACGGCGACTATCAAAGAGAGAATTACAATGCCACAGCAAGTGATTTGGAAGTGATGGAGCAAAATCTGGCGTTGACTCTTTTTGAAGAGGAAAATTTCGATCAAATCAGTTCGAGAGTCGAAGAAGCCTATGGAACAATCACAGCCGGAAAACCTGCTTTGATAGAAAAATATTCGCTTCAGCCTAATGTACGCACCATGATCATGCTGATGAAATATAAGAATGAATCGGTCGAAACAAGTGTGGTATCGGCCATTGACTTTATATTAGTTAAAAACAGAATGATGAATCTGGTTTACTATATGACTTATAACGGAGGCAAATCAATTGACCTTTTGAAGGAAAAGAACAACGAAGCAGTCAAAAAATTGATGGAACTCAATTGAACACATCGAAGGATTGTTAATGGTCTGAAGTGCATACCGAAATGAAAAATTGTTCCTGTATTTTTGCCCGGCAAAGAGATGGAGAAGAGGTGATGCTCTTTGAAGGTTATCATCCGATCCCGTTTTTCTGGTTGATGCTTTTGGACAAGGAAGACGTTGAAATCTATCGTAAGTTAATAACTCAACTATCGCAAGAAGATGCCAGNCATCAAGACACAAGTATGTGTTTAGATAAGTTGAAAGCTATTTCGCGTGCAGGTGACAGGCGTGATTATGTGCAGCAATTTACTGTTACGTGTCTTCCGTTATTTGACGACTGGCTTTATTTTTTGCAGATAGCCGACTTTGCGGACATGAAAATTTATATGGATTTATATCAAATAAGTTCAAGCTACAGTACCTTAAACGTTTTTTGCGATAGTCTGCTGAAAGCCATTGATTGTTTTGATAACCGTATTGAGGCTTGGAGTGAGGTTTCAGTACCTGCTACTTGCGGATACGAAGGGCGAAATCGCAACAAAAAACGATTTAGCGAGATTTCTAAAGCTTACCGCGAATTGAATCAGCAAGACATCTATGGTCGTTTTGATAAAAGATTGCATCTGCATAAAAACATGCCTTACAAAAAAAAGAAATGGTTTTTTGTGATTTTCTTGTTGGCTTTGGCCTTGTTGATTGGTAGTTTTCTGTGCTTATTTGCCAAATGATGAGAATTATGCAAATAGTAATTTCCACCTTGTTATAATTTTTGTAAGTTAAAGAGAATGACAATGCAGCAAAACACGGTAGAATTAATGGCTCCGGCAGGTTCTTTTGAATCATTGATGGCCGCCATTCAAGGGGGCGCTGACTCAGTCTATGTCGGGATTGAGCATCTCAATATGCGTTCACGATCATCCCATAATTTCACGATCAATGATTTAAGGCAAATATCATCTGTCTGCGAGGAGCATGGTGTCAAGAGTTATCTTACGGTGAATACGATTATTTATGACACAGACCTGCCATTGATGCGTGAAATCATCGATGCGGCCAAACAGGCTGAAGTATCGGCTATTATTGCAGCAGATATTGCGGCCATGGATTTCGCCAATCGCATCGGCCAGGAGGTACATCTTTCCACCCAGTTAAATATTTCGAATATAGAAGCCGTGAAATTTTATGCCCGCTTTGCCGATGTGGTGGTAATGGCACGTGAGTTGAATTTAAATCAGGTTCGCACAATTTACGAACAAGTGGAATCGCAGCAAATCAAAGGCCGGAAAGGTGAATTAATACGCATCGAAATGTTTTGTCACGGCGCGCTTTGCATGGCTGTTTCCGGCAAATGTTACCTGAGCTTGCATGAGATGAATTCATCGGCCAATCGCGGCGCCTGTATGCAGATATGCCGTCGTGGTTTTATCGTGAAAGATAGGGAAACGAACAATGAATTGGAAATAGACAATCAGTATATCATGTCGCCTAAAGATTTAAAGACCATTCATTTTATCAACAAAATGATAGACGCAGGCGTTCGTGTCTTTAAAATTGAGGGGCGTGCACGTGGGCCTGAATATGTGCGTGTCGTCACTTCCTGCTACAAGGAGGCGATCCGGGCTTATTATAACGGAACATATGGTGAAGTTAAAATAAGGGATTGGGAAGAACGCTTGCGAAGTGTTTTCAATCGTGGCTTTTGGGATGGTTATTACTTGGGACAACCGCTGGGTGAATGGAGTCCTCAATATGGTTCAAGTGCAACTAAACGCAAGGAGTATGTGGCTAAGGGCGTCGATTATTTCAGCAAATTGGGTGTAGCCGAGTTTAAGATGGAGAGTGGCATCTTGAAAGTAGGCGATGAAATCGTAATTACAGGACCTACTACAGGTGCACTTTTTCAAACAGTCGATGAAATCAGGGTTGACCTCAAACCTGTGCATGAAACCATTCAAGGCGAGCGATTTTCAATCAAGGTAAAGGAAAAAATCCGTCCTTCGGACAGACTTTATAAATGGGTCGTAACAAAGGAATAGATTGATGGAGATTGCCGCATTAGTATCCGGAGGAGTTGACAGTTCGGTTGTAGTACACCTGTTGAAAGAGGCGGGTTATGACCCGGTCATCTTCTATATTCGCATTGGAATGGAAGACAGGGATGGTTTGATAGATTGTTCTTCGGAGGAAGATATTGAAATCACTTCGTTTATAGCCAATAAATATGGTTGCCGTTTTGAAGTGGTCTCGTTGCATGATGAATATTGGGAACACGTTGTCAATTACACGATCGAATCGGTCAAAAGAGGTCAGACGCCCAATCCTGATATGATGTGTAATAAATACATAAAATTCGGTTATTTCGCAGACAAATGGGGGAAAGGGTTCGATAAAATCGCAACGGGACATTATGCGACCACAACAGAAATCAACGATAAAATCTGGCTGTCGACAGCTAAAGATAAACAGAAAGACCAGACTGACTTTCTCGGTCAAATCACATACAGGCAATTATCAAAGCTGATATTTCCGATTGGTCACCTGTTGAAAAGCAGAGTCCGCACGCTTGCCCAAGCCCAACATCTACCCAGCGCCAATCGAAAAGACAGCCAGGGGATATGTTTCCTTGGAAAGATCAATTACAACGATTTCATCGAACGCTACTTAGGGAAGTGTCGCGGTGAAATCGTTGAATTGGAAACGGGAAAGACTATTGGCACGCATAACGGTTACTGGTTTCATACCATTGGCCAGCGAAAAGGATTGGGAATGAGCGGAGGCCCATGGTTTGTGGTTGGCAAAGATGTGAAACAGAATATCATCTATGTTTCGAATGGATACGACCCCGAAACGCAGTATGGAAAAACCGTCGGGTTGGAAGGATTTAATTTTATCACAGCAGATATATGGGGCGAATTCACCGATGCCAAAGAAATCACTTTTAAAATACGACACACACCCGATTTTACGAAAGGCCGATTTTATCGGACTGGCGACTTGTATCGCATAGAAAGCGACGATAAAATGCAGGGCATTGCACCGGGACAGTTTGCCGTTGTTTATGATAAAGACAGCCGGCTTTGTATAGGAAGTGGGATGATTATTTAAACATTCACTGTCCCCTGCATGGGAAGAATTGCTGTGAGGTGATTATTTAATCGTGTACAGTGAACTGATGGATTCATCTTTACATACGCGACGTATGGCTTCGGCAAACAATCCGGCTATTGACAGGACCCTGACCTTTTTACTTTTTATCGGATAAGGAATGGAGTCGGTAAAAATCATTTCCGACAAGCTTGATTCGTCAACACGTTGAGATGCAGGGTCGGACATAACGGCATGGCTAGCCATTGCGCGTACCGAATTTGCGCCATGCTTTACCATCAGATCTGCCGCTTTGGTAATTGTACCGGCGGTATCCACAATATCATCTATCAATAACACATCTTTCCCGGTTACTTCACCGATTATCCGCATTTCGTCTACCTCATTGGCTTTTTGACGTGACTTATGACAGATTACCATGGGAATACCCAAATGTGTGGCATATCGGTTAGCCCGCTTTGTGCCTCCAACATCAGGCGTAGCAATGACTAAATTATCTAAGGGAAGTTCTTCCTTTATATATTCTAAAAATACAGAAGAAGCATAAAGATGATCAACGGGTACATTAAAAAAGCCTTGAATCTGATCTGCGTGTAAATCCATAGTTATCAACCTGTTGATTCCAGCTACATGTAAAATATCGGCAATTAATTTGGCGGCAATCGACACACGGGGTTTGTCTTTCCGGTCTTGTCGCGCCCATCCGAAATACGGAAGCACGGCAATAATCGAATGCGCAGAAGCTCGTTTGGCCGCATCCATCATTAACAAAAGCTCCATCAAATTATCGGAATTCGGAAAGGTGGACTGTACCAAAAACACATCTTTCCCCCGAATGGATTCTTCGTACGAAACAGAAAATTCGCCATCAGCAAAATGTTGAATAATCATGTTTCCTAACGGACATTTCAGACCTGTACAGATTTTTTCCGCCAAGTAACGGGAGTTGGTACCCGAAAAAACTAAAAAAGGAGTATGTAAACTCATGCCGAAATAAATTTGAATTAATGACCCCGCAAAAATACGAAATTTTTATTATTTTAATTACTATTCATCAATTTTATCCTTTCCGCGACTTCTTCCATCAGCCATTTAGGTGTCGAAGTTGCTCCACATATACCAACGGTTTGTATCTCGTCCGGCAAAGGAGTAATTATTTCCGATGCTTGTGTGATAAAAACCGTACGCGGATTGGCTTTTTTACATGCGTTGAAAAGCAGTTTGCCGTTGGAACTTTTTTCACCCGCCACAAAGTAAATCAAGTCATGGCGTGATGCAAACTGTTGTATATTAGGCAACCGATTTGCTACCTGGCGACAAATCGTATCATAATAGTTGAATTGAACACCGGTCTGAATACGCCGGTTGATGGCCTCTACGATTTGCCCGAAACCGGCCAACGATTTAGTCGTTTGTGAAAAGAGGATGATATCTTTATTGAAATCAATGTTATTCAAGTCATCGGGATTTTCAATCACGATAGCCGTCCCGTTGGTCTGTCCGACCAATCCATTTACTTCTGCGTGGCCTTTTTTCCCATAGATAATCAGCTGAGTGTCACTGTCTATAGTGTGTTTGTAACATTGATATATGCGACGTTGCAACTGCAACACCACAGGGCAGGTGGCATCAATGATTGTAATCCGGTTTCGTTGCCCGTATTGATAAGTTGAAGGAGGTTCGCCGTGTGCACGCAGTAAAACAGTGCAATTATTGAGATGTGCGAATTCATCGTGGTCGATTGTTCGCAACCCCAATAATTTTAGACGTTCCATTTCGAGGTTATTATGTACCAAATCACCCAAACAATAGAGTTCGGGAGTAAGAAGCAATTCACGTTCAGCGCTTTGAATAGCATTGACCACTCCAAAACAAAATCCCGAATCACTGTCAATTGTTACTTCAATCATCTTATTCACTTTTCAATTATTCAATTAATCATAATTCATAATTGTTTAGCTACCCGATAAAAATGTTGTAATACCCATAACTGCTGTTCTTCGATTGTCATATCGGAATTATCTAATTCGAGTGCATCATGCGCTTTGCGTAACGGGCTGTCCTGCCGGGTTGAATCAATATGGTCGCGTGCGAGTACATTGGTAAGTATCTCATCGAACGAAACCTCCAACCCATTTGATCGTAATTCATCAACCCTGCGTTGTGCACGAACTTCTGCCGAAGCAGTCACAAAAATTTTGAGTTCGGCTTCAGGAAATACAACCGTTCCAATATCACGTCCATCCATTACCACCGCTTTTTCTTTTCCCATCTCTTGTTGTTTGACAACTAACGCTTTGCGCACAAAACTTAATGCGGCAACGCGACTAACCTTATTGGCTACTTCCATGCTTCGAATTTCGGTTTCCACATTTTTCCCGTTCAGGTAAGTTTCGCTTTGCCCTGTTACAGGATTAGCCTTAAACGATATTTCAATGACAGGGATCATAACACGCAGGCCTTCTTCGTTGAGCTTCTCCTGTTCGAAAAATCCGTTTTGAATCGCGAAAAAGGTAACTGCACGATACATTGCGCCACTATCTATCCATCTATAATTGACGGTTTTAGCCAAATTTTTTGCCATTGTACTTTTTCCGCAGGAGGAAAAGCCGTCGATGGCTACAATAATATTCTTCATGACAACCGATGATTTATTCTATGTTAATTATTGGCAGTATCTGCGTTTTTTTATCACGACTTCTATAATGCAAAACCTGACAACGAGGTAGATATACTCAACATCAATGAAAGCGCCGAAGGATGATACCGTGCGACAGAGGCGCTTACATCAAACATGGAAACCCTGAATCCACCGCCGGCGGAAAACCCTCCCAATCCATTGCCGCTTATCAGTTTCAAGTCCATATTCACCTTGGGATTAAACCCCATACCTACCCAAAAATTGGATGAAGGGATAAAGTCTACCCCAAAGACAAGATGTTTCGATAATGTCCGCACAAAATTATCTTGCAAATCACTTTGTTGCAGACTTTCATCGATATAACTAAACCTCCATTGATTCAAATACATGGCTGTCACTGATATACGAAGGGGTGCATGGTCCATTTTTTTGGTCAGTCCCATTTGAATATCCCACGGTAATTTTTCCCTCCGCGAATCATAAGCCTTCAATTGTGCGCCAATATTTTTCAATAAAATCCCGAAGGAAAGTTCTTTGTCCGGATCGAAATAACTCAATCCTGCATCGGCAGCAAGACCGAAAGAAGTATATTCCACAAATCCGGAATAGAGGAATTTAAAAGAAAAACCTCCGCGCCACTTTTCCGACAGGTCGTGCGAATAAAATGCGTTTAAACTTACGTTCAAAGGAGCAAAATCACCCAGGATAATATTTTCAGCAGAGACTTCTTTCATGGTTCCAAAACTATAATATACAGCTCCGATACCCCAGGCGCCCCGTTCGCGCACATTTTTCGTGTAAATAGCGCTACCGGCCCGGATACCGGCCAAATAATTCATGAAATTCAGGTTAATCATTCCGTCCATTTCTCCACCCAATAAAGCCGGATTATGAAAAACCAACGAAGGATCCGGTTCGATTAGGGAAACCGAATGACCTCCCAGTGCATTCACATGGGAAGAAGTCGGCAAACGCAGGAAAGAGAAGACATTGCCACCTTCTTGAGCCGAAAGCGACAAAGTAAGAAATACGGAAAAACCTGCTATTTTGAAATATTTCTTCATTATTTACCCCATATAATTTTCAGACTTCTCTTTGCTTTTTCTTTAAAAACAAGGCAATATCCGTGTTAGAAACGGCATTTTCGATGAATTATTTCTTAAAAATTTATAAATACGGTTTTTTTTTGGATTTTTATATACAGTATTAAAAAAAAACCATATCTTTGCTGCATGATAAATAATAAGTAAAAATTTGTTGAACTATGGAAATCAAGAAAACAACCAAAGCAAGTTTGGAAAGTGTAAGCTCTTTAGCTTTTCTGATGGGGCTCGTCGTAGGGTTGGCCATTCTGTTTGTTGGTTTTGAGTGGTCGGCGAAAGAATTGAAAATCTCCGAAAACGAAAGAATTGCCGATATCTTAGCTGAAGAAGAAATTGACATCACAACACAGCAACAGGAAGAAGCACCCCCTCCTCCTCCTCCTCCTCCTCCACAACAACAGGAAGTGCAAGCAGAGGTATTAACGATTGTTGAAGACAATGTTGATGTTGGAAATCAAACGCTTATGTCTACGGAGGACTCTCAACGAGAGGCGCAAACCCAGACGTATGTTGCACCGACTGTAGTAGCTGCAGTCGTAGTCGAAGAAGAAATGCCGGAACAGCATATTTTTGAAATAGTAGAAGATATGCCCGAATTTCCGGGAGGAATGGGAGCCTGTTTGGCTTTTCTCGGCAATAACATTAAGTATCCGGTAGTGGCTCAGGAAAACGGAATATCAGGTCGTGTAGTTGTTGCATTTGTCGTGAATCAAGACGGATCGATAGTAGATATTGAAATTATGCGTTCCATTGATCCTTCGTTGGATAAAGAAGCAATGCGTGTAGTTGCTACCATGCCGAAATGGACGCCGGGCAGACAAAGAGGGAAACCTGTACGTGTGAAATTTAATGTGCCTGTTACATTCAGATTACAGAATTAGCCTATTGGTCTTGTAATTCCGGAAATTTTATTTTTCGGAAGATCTCAAACAAAAAGGTCGCTAAGAGCAAAAGCGGCCTTTTTTATTCAAATTATATATATTAATGTATGTATTCGTTAGAGCAAATACTTCAGATTGTTGAATCAGGTGTCGCACGATGTGATTTTAACCGCGTACCACAACAGTTGTATTTACCTGTACATTATATTCTTTCGTTGGGAGGCAAACGGATTCGTCCGGCATTTGTGTTGATGGCATGCAATCTGTATGATGAAGATGTGGAAAAAGCATTACAACCCGCAATCGGTATGGAGATTTTTCACAACTTCACACTCCTGCATGATGACTTGATGGATAAAGCCGACAAAAGGCGAAATCAACTTACCGTACATAAAAAATGGAGTGCAAATACAGCAATCCTTTCAGGCGATGCCATGCTGATTTTGGCATATCACTTTATCGGAGACACTACACCGTCATTGCTCAAAGACATGTTGGATGTTTTCACCCGGACAGCGCTCGAAATTTGTGAGGGACAGCAATTTGATATGGAATTTGAGCAACGGACTGAGGTGACCGATCAAGAATATATAGAGATGATTCGATTGAAAACAGCCGTGCTGATAGCCTGTTGCCTAAAATCAGGCGCATTAATCGGAGGCGCTTCCGAGGCAGAAGCCGACAAATTATATCAAACAGGTATTTATACAGGTTTGGCGTTTCAGTTACAGGATGATTTGTTAGACACATTCGGCGATCCGCAGACATTCGGGAAAAATATCGGAGGAGATATTTTGAGCAATAAAAAGACATTTTTGCATGTTCAAACCATGAATCGGGCTTCCCATGCACAAAAAGAACTTATTCAAACATATCAGACAAACGGCAATTATCGCCCTGAAGAAAAAATCACAGCGATAAAGTCGATCTACGAAAGTTTGGGGATCCGTGAATTAACGAATGACAGGATACAACATTATTACAGTATGGCTATCAGAGAATTATGCAGCCTGCATCTGCCGTCCGAACGGTTACAAATACTCTACGATACAATCACTTTGTTGCTGGGCAGACAATCATAAGACATCTCATGCAAATCATTGACACCCATTCACACTTATACTTGGAACCGTTTGATTCGGATCGCACGTTAGTTATGCAAAGGGCTATCAAATCGGGAATCATTGCCATATTGCTTCCTAATATTGACGTTACGACGATGGAATCATTGTTTCATGTATGCGACCAATTTCCCGAAAATGTGTGGCCAATGATGGGATTGCACCCTACAAGCGTTGATGGTTCGTATACATCACAATTAAGCCGGATGGAAAAAATGCTTACCCGCCGTGCATACTGTGGAATTGGAGAAATCGGGATCGACCTCTATTGGGATCAACAATATTTGAAAGAACAAAAAAAAGTGTTTGAAGAACAGCTGCAGTGGAGTATCAGTATGCAATTACCGGTTTCGATACATACGCGTAATGCCTACGATGAAGTGTTCGACAGTATCCATAAAGTTGGTTACGAGCAGATAAGGGGAGTCTTTCATTGTTTTAGCGGTTCGGCGACAGACTTGGAAGAGATCAAACGATTATCCAACTTCAAGATAGGAATAGATGGAAATATCACCTATCCAAAGTCTCCTTTGCCGGAAATCCTGCAGCAAACCACGTTGGAAATGTTGTTATTGGAAACAGATTCGCCCTATTTAGCCCCCTTACCTTATCGGGGAAAAAGAAACGAACCGTTTTATCTTTGGGAAACAGCGCGAAAATTAGCTGATATTTATCAAACGGATTTAGAAATAGTGGCCAATCAAACTTCCAACAATGCATTGGATTTGTTTGATATTAAAAAATGAATTGTAATGCAATATATTAAAAAATGAACATATCCATGCATAAATCGCCCTATTTTTTATGAAAATTAAAAAATTTCAGGCAAAAAAGTTTGTATGTTATATTTTTTTTGTAATTTGCGCACGTTTTTGCGAGGAGAGATGCTCGAGTGGTTGAAGAGGCACGCCTGGAAAGCGTGTATACGCCAAAAGTGTATCGCGGGTTCGAATCCCGCTTTCTCCGCAGCAACATAAAAAAGGAATAATTATCATTAACAATAAAAAAAATAAAAAAACGAAAGAATTATTAATTTACAAATGATTATCACTATGAAAAAGTTATTTACGAGAGTTTTCTTAATTATGTGTGCCTTAGGTACATCAGCAATGATTTTTGCACAAGAGGTTATTGAGGGAGAGAGTATGCACCAAGCCCTCAAAACGAAATTTATTGAAGGTAACGCCGGCTTTATGAGTATGATTGCTATTGCGTTGATTTTAGGTTTGGCCTTTATTTTGGAACGTATCATCTATTTTAATCTGGCTGATATCAATCCGGGTAAGATGTTAGGTCAAGTTGAATCTGCCCTTGACAAGGGAGATGTAGAAGCCGCAAAAGCGATTGCCCGTGATACGAGAGGACCTATTGCCTCTATTTGCTATCAGGGATTGTTGAGAATCGACCAGGGTATTGACGTTGTTGAAAAGTCAGTTGTTTCTTACGGAGGTGTCCAGGGAGGCGTTTTGGAAAAGAATTTATCATGGGTTACCTTGTTTATTGCCATTGCCCCGTCATTAGGATTCCTGGGTACTGTTGTTGGTATGGTACAGGCATTCGACACCATTGAACGCGTAGGCGATATTAGCCCTACAGTTGTTGCCGGCGGTATGAAAGTGGCTTTGATCACCACCATCGGCGGTTTGGTTGTGGCTTTAATCCTGCAAGTTTTTTATAATTACCTGTTAAGTAAATTGGAAGGTATCCTTAACAAAATGGAAGATGCTTCAATCACGTTGCTTGATATGATTATTAAATACAACGTAAAATTTAACAGATAAACGATTATGGCTGTTACTAAAATAAGAAAAATATCAAATTGGACACTGTGGGCCGTTATGGCTATCAGTATTGCTGTATTGGCGATGTTCTATTTTGGAGGAGAAGGAGAAACTATCGTATCTGCAACCGGTAATCCTTTGTCAAACCCGAAATTTACAGCAGAATTGCTATATTGGGGTTATACCGTATTTACATTGGCTATTATCGCATTAGCTGCTTTTGGGCTTTTCCAGTTTGTCACATCGCTGATAACAAACCCCAAAGGCGCCTTAGGCTCCTTGGCCGTACTTGTCGTTGGCGCTGCATTATTGGGAATCACTTATGCGATGGGAGACCCTACTCCATTACCTATTATTAATATAGATTCAGCAGCATACAACGTTCCATTCTGGCTGAAAGTAACGGATATGTGGCTATATACCATGTATATACTGGGCGTATTGTGTATATTGGCTATGTTAGCCGGTTCAGTAATGAAAGTTATAAAAAAACAATA
>JGI24702J35022_10000917_pt1 | contig 18353 bp, 16 predicted proteins | sample TergutTh196P4_FD_35022 | JGI IMG/M metagenome (IMG submission 35022)
TTGTGGATAAGCGATAGCACAGCCAAGTCCGCCGCCGACGATCATAACGCGGCGGGCGGTGTCTGGAATGGGCGTAGGCAGGCCTAAGGGGCCGACGAGGTCAGTCAGTCTGTCGCCGGGCTCTAAAGCCGCTAGCTTCATGGTCGAGACTCCGACGGTTTGGAAGATGACAGAGATCGTCCCCAGGTCAAGGTTGGTATCAGCGACGGTCAAAGGGATGCGCTCCCCGAAATCATCGACCCTGATCACAACGAATTGCCCGGTCTTGGTTTTTTGAGCGATCTGGGGAGACTCGATATCTACAAGATAGATCGACTCCTTTAAGACACGCTTGTTAACTATACTGTTCAAGTTTTCCCTTTCATACAGCTTTTTTAGCCATACTTCGCTTGGACTTCCAAAGTATGGTAAACATGCTCAATCATGCCACATATGTGCAACTTCACTAGTATACCTATCATGACTATATGATGTGTATAAGCACAATGATTTGCTTTGGTGGGTATCATCTATTTAAGGGTTTGGACTGAATAAACAACCTGTAAAAAACGCTACACGGCTACTTTTTTGATGGTGGAGGCGCGGAGAATCGAACTCCGGTCCATACATGATCCCTGCCAGGCATCTCCATGCTCAGTCATTTTAGTTTATCTCGCCTCTGGCCTTAAAATGACAATCAACCATCAGCCAGCCGGTTTGGTCTTAGCTGCACTTATACCGACTACAGAGTGCAGAGCAGTCTCCAAAGTGGCATCGCCTCGAGGGTGGAGACCCGCCTCGATTTGATGTCGCAGCTTAATTAAGCGGCGAGTGCATAAGTGTTAGTGTCAATTAAATTTGACAGTACCCCTGTTTAAGGTGGCGAGGAGACCACCGCATGCTTCCCAACTCAGAACATATATGTCGAAACCAGTCGCCCCCAACTAAAGCCTATCGGAGGACAGCTAACTAGCATTTCCATCGATTTCTCAAAGTGCAGTCCCTATCAGGGAATTAAGCATTGTACCATGCCGACAGGTATCTGCCTATGGGATTTTGCCAGGTCTTCTCCACATAATGGGCTTTCAGGGGGAGAAGCCCATGGGACCGAGACCTGCAAACTCAAGTTGAAAGCATGAAGCTCGCGACCAACAAGAGGTAGACAACCGTTGGCGACCCGCTAAGGTTGAGAATGCCGACGGTAAAACCCATGATTCCAGCAAAGCCAGGCTTTTGGGTGAGGCTGAGAGCCCCCAGGGCTACCGCTGCTATACTGGCAAACAGGAAGAGGATGAGCAAAAGGGGAGTATATGGCGGTAGATGGATCGAGAACCATAAGCCCCAGATGTTTTGTAGCACGTAGATCACTGTAAGGATGTTGATAGAGGCACCGGCTAGCGCGCAGGCCAAAGAACCGCGGCCAAGAAGCGTTTTTTGCGGCGGGTTGCCAGGCTTTGCCTCCAAAGCCAGGCTATCTGTCTCAAAAAGGTAGCTCGTCCATTGGGTGCCGTCCCAATAACGGAGGTGAGCAGGCCCTTTTATGGGATCGCTATACCAAGCGGCAGGGGTTTTAGGCATGGCATGCTCCTGTTTTGATTTGTATTGCCTGTCTCATGCTAGCGCATGGAACGTGACTTTCTCCAGCGAGCCAGGCGTTAGGGTAAGCAGGGCCACCGAAGGCTGGTGCCCTGGTTTGGGGCTTGTCGTGCTGCCGGGGTTGACAATGTGCACATTGTAGAGCAATTCGTTACGGGCCTGATGTGTGTGGCCGTGGATGCAGATCTCTGGGAGGCGTGGAGCACCGCCCTGTCCTGTCGCCTGGCGTAGATAATGCTCAGCAGCAGTCGGCGTGTGTGTCATGTAGACTGCCTGGCCGGCTAGTGTCACAAGATAATCGCTGCTTAGGCCCGGGTAGTCTTTTTGGGAGTCAATGTTGCCCAAGACGGCATAGACAGGCGCGATAGCTGAAAGCTCTTGGATTATCTGTGGCGTGCCGATATCGCCTGCATGCAGGATCAGGTCGCAATCTGCAAATATCTGAAAAACAGCCTTAGGCAGCTGGTGGTGGGTGTCTGCCAATACTCCGACGAGCATAATCCTCCTGCTTGTTTGGTTTAAGAGACAGCCGAGCCGGCCGTTTTGCTTTGAACTTTGGTCAATCCTTGAAAAACCTTTGATTACATGACCATAATAGTATATATTTGCTTGCATTATGTCATTTTGATCCTGTACAGAGAATTGGCACAGGATTGGTAAAAATACGCTGGGGTTTTCAAAACCCAAAGTGGCTATACGTAAAGAACGCCTACCCTGTTCGGAGGTATCATGAACAGCAACTCAATACTCAAACTTACTGTGTCAGGACTGTTGATCGCCATTGGGATCGTGATCCCCATGCTGTCTCCTTTTAAGATCGTGCTGGAACCGGCCTCGTTTACCCTGGCCAGTCATGTGACTATCTTTATTGCGATGTTCATATCCCCAGGGATGGCTGCTGCAGTAGCTGTCGGCACGACAATCGGCTTCTTTTTGGGCGGCTTTCCAATTGTGATCGTGTTTCGGGCTGCGAGCCATCTGGTGTTTGCCACAATCGGCGCTTTGTGGCTGCGCAAGATCTCCGAGGAGTCACGGACCGGGGTAAAAATCCGGCTGTTCTCACTGGCTATCGGCCTGATCCATGCATTCTGCGAGCTGCTAGTCGTTACCGTCTTTTATTTTGGCGGGAACGTCAGTGCCATGTACTACCAAAAAGGCTTTGTCTTGTCCGTACTCTTATTGGTAGGCTTAGGCACTGTTGTCCACAGTATGATTGATTTCGAGATCGCGAAGCTGGTTATGATCCCCTTAAAATCCGGATTGGCTAGTTTATCGTCGACCTCGAAGGCCTGAGCTTTATATTTGTCCTGGCAAGCTTAAGGCCGCTTGGGCCGATTTCGTTTTTATAGGTCGAAGCTGCTAGGCTGCATTAGAGGCACAGCAGGCTTTGTAATGAAAAACACATTGACAAAGCAAGTGCCCAATGCCATATTGTTACGGGCATAGGCTGGCCTGGCTTATTTAACAAGGCGGGGCATCAAAGGGCCCGCCGAGCGTCTAGGCGGCGTGGCCTGGCCTGTCGGCCAGCTTCAACTGTGTGTGTACGGCGCGAAAAAGCGCGAGAAGTCAGCAAAACGAGTAAGGAGGTGGGACTGTGGACGGTGACAGTCGAAGTCGATTATCTAGTACCGATCCTTTGCTGTTTGAACAGGCAAACGGCGAGCGTCTCACCCGAGCTGCTCTATAATGTGTGGATTTGTCCGGAAGTCTCACACACATCAGCGTTCTTGAGTGAAGCCGCCTGCCGAGGTGGTTTTTTTGTGGCTAATCATATTTAACGCGTTTATACTGAAAATCAGACAGAAGTGTTTTTATAGAAGCGTTTGATGTGCAAACCACAGGTACCGACACCTTCCTGCCTGTTCGTCTTCAAAGGATAAAAGCCCAAGGCAAGTTTTTATCCAGAAGTATGAAATAAAAGGAGGTGATTCCGTTGATATTTAGGAATAACCGAAAAGACGTCGAAAGACGCAATGAGATAGAACTGAAGCTGAGACGCTACGCCGAGATTCCCATTGACGAGCTGTTTTTGGAGCTGATGACTTCCAGCGAGGGGCTAAAGTCTGAAGAGATTGCCGCCCGGCAAGAAGAATACGGCCCGAACGTCATCGTCGTTGGCACCAAGAACACGACACTTACACGCCTCATAAATTCAAGCATCAACCCCTTCAACCTGGTATTGCTGGTGATTGCGGCTATTACATTCTTTACTGACGTGATCGCCTCCCCAGTCCCTGACTGGACAACGATCAGCATTATCCTGTCTTTGATTATTGTTTCCAGCGGAGTTGCTTTTATCCAGAACCAAAGATCCAATGCGGCGGCTGAGAAACTGTCCAAAATGATCTCCAACACTGCCAATGTCTTTCGCGACGATGACTTTCACGAGATTCCGATCGAAGAGATCGTGCCGGGAGACATCGTGCGTTTGGCAGCAGGGGACATGCTGCCGGCGGATCTGCGCTTCCTTAGCTCCAAGGACGCCTTTATCGCCCAAGCCTCCCTGACCGGGGAGTCTAATCCTGTGGAGAAGACCGCAGACATCGAAGACGCGGACGTAGCCGATATCGCCAGCCTTTCGCTGACGGACTTGCCCAACCTCGGTTTCATGGGAACAAATGTGATCAGTGGGGTTGCAGTCGGAGTCGCCTTAGCCACCAACAACCATACCTATATCGGCTCTATGGCCGAGACGCTGTCAGGCGACCGTGCCAAGAACAGCTTCGAGCGTGGGGTCGACGCGGTTAGCAGCCTCTTGCTTCGTTTCATGATAGTCATGGTGCCTGTAGTAATGGTCATTAACGGCGTGAACAAGGGGGACTGGGGGCAGGCTTTTCTCTTTGCAGTAAGCATAGCTGTTGGCCTAACGCCTGAGATGCTGCCAGTGATTATGACGTCGACGCTGGCCAAAGGGGCTGTTACGATGTCCCGCAGATCTGTGATTATCAAGGCTTTAGGGGCTATTCAGGCTTTTGGTGAAATGGACGTGTTGTGTACCGATAAGACAGGCACGCTCACAGAAGACATGATCGTGTTGGAACGCTACATGAACCTGTTTGGCGAAGACGACCGTCGCATATTGCGCCATTCCTATCTGAACAGCTATTTTCAAACAGGCTTGAAGAACCTAATTGACCTGGCGATCATCAACCGTGCCCAAGACGAAGGGCTCGGGACCCTGCCAGCCCTTTACCATCGAGTCGACGAGATACCCTTCGACTTCACCCGGCGCCGGATGAGCGTGGTCCTAGAGGACGAGAGCGGCAAACGCCAGCTGATCACCAAAGGCGCAGTCGAGGAGATCATGGAGATCTGCTCCTTTGCCGATATGGACGGAGTAGTCAAGCCCTTAAGCGAAAGCGCCCGTGAGCAGGCCATGGAGATATACAACAGGCATAACTCGGCAGGCTTGCGGATGCTGGCCGTTGCCCAAAAAAACGAAGTCCCGGGCGCAGAGTACTTTTCTATTGAAGACGAGTGCGATATGGTGCTGCTCGGCTTTGTGGGATTCCTCGACCCACCCAAGCCAAGTGCAGCTGCCGCAATAACTGCACTGGCCGACCATGGGGTACGCACAATCGTGCTGACTGGGGACAGCGAAGGCGTTGCTGTCAATGTGTGTGCAAGCGTCGGTATCGATACCACTGTCCGGCTCACAGGCGTCGATGTCGAGAACATGGACGATGAGGCGCTTCAAGACGCTGTGCGCCAGTGCCAGCTTTTCTCCAAATTATCGCCTGCCCAAAAAGAGCGGGTAGTCAAGACCCTCCAAGACATCGGGCACACTGTCGGGTACTTGGGAGACGGGATCAACGATGCGCCTCCCTTGCATCAGGCCGATGTCGGCATTTCGGTGGACAATGCAGTCGACATCGCCAAAGAGACCGCTGATATCATTCTGCTCAAAAAGGACTTAATGGTACTCGAGGAAGGAGTGCTTGAAGGCCGGCGCACTTTTGGCAATATTGTCCGCTATATCAAAATGGCTGCCAGTGGAAACTTCGGCAACATGTTCTCGGTGATTGTCGCATCGGTCTTTTTGCCTTTTTTGCCGATGTTGCCGGTGCAGATTCTGACCCAGAACCTGATCTGCGACCTCTCCCAAATGGGAATGCCTTTTGACCGGGTGGATGATGACTACCTGCTTCAACCGAGGCGGTGGGACACGCGTTCGATCAGTGTTTTTATGGCTTTGATGGGCCCGCTGAGCTCGATATTCGATATTTTGACCTTTCTTGTCCTCTGGTTCGTGATTGGTGCAAACTCGATCGAGCAGGCGCCTGTCTTTCAAGCTGGCTGGTTCGTGTTTGGAACGCTTTCGCAAGTAGCTGTGATTCATATGATCCGCACAGCCAAAGTCCCGTTTATGCAGAGCAATGCCGCTCTGCCGCTTTTGGCCTCAACAGCTTTGGCTTCCCTTCTGGTCTTGTTCATCGGCTTTTCGACCTTTGCCATTGGACTGGACATGGCTGTGCTGCCGTTGAGCTTTGTGCCCTGGTTGATTGTCGTTTTGATAGCCTATTGCCTATCGACCCAGCTGCTCAAGGTCTACTACATTAAAAGATTCGGCGAGTGGTTCTAAAACATCCCCAAATAGGGGGTGCAGACGGCAGGCTAGGGTTGGCTTGCTGCAGATTGACGGTAGTCTGCAATTCTGACGGGTAAAAAATTATGTTACTAAGGCTAAGCAATTTTCTGACCTGGGCTTTTAAAAAACAGCATTTTTAAGCGGCGAAAAAATTGCGGACAACCGTCAATCTGCAACACTTAGCCTTAAAGAACGTGTATAGGGATAAGCACACCGATATCCGGTGCCCAGTGCCCAGTTCCCCTAGAGGGGATAAGAGGTTGGCACAGGCTTTAAACCTCCACATAACCGTTCTGGTCGGGCACGGGCTTATCCACATTATTAGTCCCTTTTATTGACCTGGTCGTAGATGATACGCAGCCCGATCAGCGTCAGGTCGTCATTGACAAAATCGATCGTTTTGGACAGTCCGGAGACCCGGGGGGAGAGCCCGCCGGTAGCGACAACCGGAGCGGTGTAGCCAAGCTCGTCGAAGACGCGCTGGATCAAGCCGTCGATGCGGTCGATCTCGCCGAAGGTCAGCCCGCTGCGTACAGCATCGGCGGTGTTCTTGCCAACGACAGAGGGAGGGACCTCGATCGAGATGCTGGACAGTTTGGCCGCTTTGGCAAAAAGCGCATCAGCCGAGGTGGCCAGCCCGGGGCAGATGATGCCGCCGATGAAGGCGCCGCTGTTGTCAATGACTTCGATGTTTGAGGCTGTGCCAAAATCGACCACGACTACCGGGGCCCCGTAAATGTCGATGGCGGCGACAGCCACAGCGATCCTGTCGGCTCCGATTTCTTCTGGGTTGGGGTAGTCGATCTTCACATAGTCTTTGAAGACAGGGTAGCCAAGGACCATCGGCGCCCGGTTGATGCAGCGCTCCCCAGCCCGACGCCAGTGTTCGGTGACTGCTGGCACCACGGACGATATGGCTATATCGGTGATAAAGGACGGGGACAGGCTGTCCATGGTCAGCAGGCTTTTTATTTTTACAACCAGTTCATCGGCAGTGTCGGTATTGACAGTCGTGATTCGCCATGAAGCCAGTTTCTCATCACCGTCGTATAGGCCTAGGCAAGTCTGGGTATTGCCAACATCTATTGCTAAAAGCATGGTCTTCTCCCTAATTTAGAATGAATGTGCGAACATTTTAGCGTATGCTTAATCAATAGTGACTCAACAACAATGCCAGGTTTGAGAACGGGCGTAGACATGATATGATCTATGTCAAGAAGATTGAGGAGGTCAGTAGCATTATGAACGAGACCAATATCCGTATCCTGGTGGTAGACGATGAGTCGTCCATTACGGAATTTGTGCGCTACAACCTAAAAAAAGAAGGTTATGAAGTCGATGTGGCAGCCGACGGTGCGACCGCGCTGACGATGGCAACGTCTGCGAGCTACGATTTGATTGTCCTTGATGTCATGCTGCCGAACCTAGACGGTTACGAGGTGGTGCGGAGGCTTCGGGCTACGAGCAGTGTGCCAGTGTTATTTTTATCGGCTCGCGATACAGAGCTAGACAAGGTCGTTGGGCTGGAGATCGGCGGAGACGACTACTTGGCAAAGCCCTTTGGGGTGCGGGAGCTCTTGGCTCGTGTAAAGGCCTTGCTGCGCCGGGCCTCGACATCGGAGACGGCTGGCGATGAATATGACGAAGTGATCGAGGTGTCTGGGATAACTTTGGATGAGAGCACCCATATGGCTATGGGGACGCATGGGCCGATCGACTTGACTCCGCGCGAGTTCGAACTGTTGGCCTCCTTGATGCGTAATGCCGGCAAGGTCTTGTCCCGCGACCAGCTTTTGCGGGATGCTTGGGGTTGGGAATACTTAGTCGAGACGAAGACTGTCGACACCCATGTCAAACGGTTGCGCGACAAGCTGCTAGCATCACAGATCGATCCGACCTTGGTCGAGACGGTCCGCGGCTACGGCTATCGCTTCAAGGTAACTTAAGCCGGCTGCGTCAAAGCTTGATGATGACTGTCACAAGAAACGAATGATCGACTTCCAGGCCCATGTCATATCGTAATATCCGTATAGCGATCGCAGCAGTCTCAGCCCTAGCGACATTGATTGCTGTGTTGGCGCTGGGGTTCTTTTTGATAGCCGAGCCGGGCAAGGCCCAGATGCTGCCTGTTTTTGCCATCCTCGCCTCGCTGGGCGTCTTTTTAGCGACCTCGGCTTTGGTCAGCGTCTTGCTTCACCCCTTGAACGAACTGCAGAACAAGGTCCAGAAACTGGCCCAAGGCGATTACACCGTGCGCTTCGAGGAAGAAGGGATTCAACGGCGTTTTACCCCACGGGTGATAATCTCGTTGGCAAGCTCGCTGGACATGCTAGGAGCCCGGGTGCGCTCGACAATGGCCGAGTTGGTAGCCGAAAGCCATCGTCAAGGACAGTTCGTCTCCGATGTCTCACATGAGATCCGCACTCCCCTGACTGCAATCAGAGGAGCCGCCGAGACGATGCTGGACGAGGAGATACCTTATGACGACCGAGTGCGTTTCTGTGAGAACATCATCCGCGAGTCGGAGCGTTTGACCCGCTTGGCTGCTGACCTTATCACTCTCCAACGTATTGAAGGAGATGGCGAGATCGTCCTTAAACGAGTCAACCTTTCTGATGTTGTGGGAAATGCGATCGACCTGCTAGAACCGCTCTTTGAAGAACGGATCGTCAATGTCTCTACCTCTGGAGAAGCCCCTGACGTCCTTGGAGACCCCGATCGCTTGCAGCAGGTAGTCGTCAATTTGCTAGACAATGCCTCCCGCCATGTAGGGGAGGACGGCCACGTGCATATCGAGCTCTCTGGGATCCGAGGGCACTCCGTGATCACCGTCTCTGACGACGGCCCCGGTTTCGGGGATGTTGACCCAGCAAGGCTGTTTGACCGTTTTTATCGGGGCGACCGGTCACGTGCTCGAACTACAGGCGGCACCGGCTTAGGGCTGACGATCGTCAAGACCATTGTCTCGGCCCTCGATGGGACTGTCGAGGCAGTCAACCTGCCAGGCGGGGGAGCCTGCTTTATCGTTGCGATACCCTCGCTTTCACCACGGGACTAGTGCTGCGAACTGCTATTTTTTAGCTTTGCCCTTTCAAATCCTCTTTCAAAGCCATGACATCGTTGGCCTCTTTGGGCATGAGGGCTAGAAAGACGATTCCTAGAACAAACAGGGTGGTGATCGAGAGGATGCCGATACTGGTGTTGCCGGTTAGCTGCGTAAAAACGCTCATTAACAAGGTTCCGATAATAGCTGCATACTTTCCCAGAATATCAAAGAACCCATAGTATTCGTTGGCATGTGACTTATCTGGGATCAGCTTGCCGAAGTAAGAACGGGACAATGCCTGAATCCCACCTTGGAACAAACCGACCGCCACCGCTAAAATCCAAAACTCCCGTGCGCTGGCAAGGAAGAAAGCCGCATACAGCGTGATTATGGCATAGGCGGCCGAGGACACCATCAACATCGACCGGGACGGGACCGAGCGCGCAAGCCTCCCATAGACCAAGGCTGCGGGGAAAGCGACTAGCTGGGTCACCACCAAGGCAAGGACTAATTGAGTCGAGTCGATTCCCAGGTCGGTCCCAAAGCTGGTCGCCATCTTGATAATCGTATGCACGCCATCGATATAGCAAAAGAAGGCCAGCATGAAATAGCGCAAGCCGCGGTTTGCGGCTATCGACCTGACAGTAGCGCCAAGCCCGGCAAACGTTTGCGAGAAAACGCTGCCAACCCGTTCCTTGAAATGTGTTTGCTGGACATTCCGCAGCAGGGGCACAGTAAAACCAGCCCACCACAAGGCGGTTATGACAAAGGACAAACGCGTCGCAAAGACTGTGCTCAAACCAAGACCTTCGGCGTTAAAAATCAAGGCAATGCAGGTCAAAAAGGGAACCAGCGAGCCGATGTAGCCCCAGGCAAAGCCCTTTGCGCTGACTGAGTCGTAGTTCTCCTCAGTAGTGGCGTCGATCAAAAAACCGTCGTAGAAAACCATTGAAGTATTCAAGCCGACTGCGGCAATTATGTAGACGATCAAAAAACTATAGCTCGCTGTTGCCAGGGACAAAGCCGAGCAGGCAACGATTCCTGTCCCAGCCGACCCGATAAAAAAGCGCTTCTTCGCCCCCCGAAAGTCGGCTAGTGAACCTAACAGAGGCATCAGTAAAGCAACAATTAACGATACTATAGTCTCAGCATAGCCCCACCCCACTACCACCGACGAGCCTTCGCTGAGCAAGGACCCGAAGTAAATTGGTGCTATTGCTGTCGAAAGCATCACAAATGCAGAATTACCGACATCGTAAAGTACCCAGCTCCATTCACGCTTGTCCATTCGGGAGGGCATGTGTGCTCCATTCTTGTAAGCTTCCGCCTTGCTTGTACAGCGCTAGGGCCGTCACGGCGCGAGGGCCGTCACCGCGCGAGGGCCGTCACNGCGCGAGGGCCGTCACCGCGCGAGGGNCGTCAAACAGCTGCTTTGCCAGTTTGCTGTACAAGGGTTAATTATAGGGATAAAAGCACGTGGGTTTCTCCACATGAATGAAATGCGTATTCGTCAAATCTGCTCCCTTTTTATGCGGTGCTCATTGCTCTTTTTTAAAGGTCAACAGGAATTGGGCATATCCCGCAACCGAGTAAGAGTATGTGACAAGCTCCCAGCCGTCGGCNNCGCGCTTGTTGATAGCCTCGTCGAGAATCGAGATGTCCTTGGTGCCGAGCCTGCCTTTTATAAAGCTAGATGCATCGAGGATCACGCTTTCATATTTGAACATTTTTGCCGCCTTTCTTTGAGTCCAAGACAAGACTTATAGCCTTCGGTAGACCCGTTTGAGACTAGTGCGCGGGTCTTACTCCCTGATATCCTGTTCGCGTTTCATCAGTTTGACCTTCTTCAGCAGCCGAGGCAGAACCCTGCCATATAGCAATACAGCTACGACAACCAATGGTATGAGCGGGCTGAAAACGAACATACGAGCGGTGATTTCTTGAAAACCGCTTTCCACAAAATCGATGATTAAGATGAGTTGAGAAAAAAACCCCACGAGCATCAGCGGCACCATCAGCAGGAAAAGCCGGATAATCCTCTGGTAATGGGCGATGCGCGACTCTAAATCGGTGTAGAGATCGAAAGGCCCCTCGGCGGCTGCTTTTCGGAAATAGGCCCAGTTCAGGTAGGAGTCAACATGCTCCACGCCGCTCTCCTCGACAAACTGCAGGTACTTTGCGTTATCGGAGCTGGTAACGCTGTCTTTTAACAATTCGATCCGATAGATATATTCGCCAGGTTCGCATTCCTCAAACGTATAGCGTCTAAAAGTGTAGTGTTTCATTGCCAGTCCCCTGGCAGCCTGATTGTTGAGCCAGTCCTCTTCCTTTTCGAAGTCTAAGAACAGCTTCCATTGTTTCACTTGCATGGTTGCACACCTCCCAGCTAGCCTCCCAGATCGCCTTCCAGCTCGCTTTCCAGCGCGCCTCCTGGCGCGCCTTCTGGCGCATCTTCCAGCTCGCCTCCTGGCGCATCTTCCAGCTCGCCTTTGCCAATAACGAGCAGTTCCTCTAACCGTGCCATCTCGAAATGCAATACTTCCTTGCCTAAATCAGTGATTACATACTCCTTCTTGCGGGAATCCTTGTCTTCGCTTGCTGCACGAATCCATTGCTTCTGCACAAGGGTGTTGATTGCGCCATAAAGGGTTCCTGCCCCAAGCACGACTCGGCCTTGCGTCAATCTCCCGATGTATTGCATAACTGCATAACCATGTCGTGGCCTAAGCATCGAAAGCAGAATGAAATACACCCCTTCAGTCAATGCGCTATGCTCAAAACTGTCCGCTATGTCGTAACCTCCTAAGCCAGTAGCACGGCTACAATACCACAAACTTATTACTGCAACTGTAACGGAAGACGTAATAAACGTCAAGAGGTAAATTCTAAACAACAAGAGAATTTGGCTCGAAGCCGTACGTCATAACTGCATTCGGTCAGACTTGTTACAGAAGCGCTGTCATAATCTACAATCGATATGCGTCAAGTAATGTTGCGAACCAAAATATGCTAGCTGTGAATAAGTCTATGGTATACATGGGTGTCATGGTATAGTGTTTTAAGGAAGCTGATGACACGACCGGTTTATTGCCTTTTAAGTTTAAAAGTTTGTGGGGAGTTTACATGCCTATAACTAAAATGATAGGTTTCGGCGTTGTCGAAACACTATTGATCGTTTTATTTGCTAGTTTGGTCTTGGCTATTATTATCATAGTATTACGTTATATATCTAGAAAATAGAGGCGTGCGCAAAGCGTCTTACCAGTTATGACATTTTCCGGTATCAGGCTTGGCTGCTGCCCTACCAATATGGAGTAGCAGCCAGTTGTATTCTTAAAGCTGGTCATACCTTTCGGGCAAGCGTGGTTTTCTCCACATAATCAAATAGCAGGTCAGCGAAGTAAAGGTGTGCAAAAACCGACTAATAAGGCAAAATGACCGTCTGATCAGGCAGAAACTGCTGAGCGCTGAGGAAGAGNAAGGCGTGCCCGCCTGGCAGAGCCTCAAAAGTGANGTTGTTTTTATATGTGCCAACGTCGCTGTTGCCTGCAGTGACGATGTTTATCAGGCTCTGTGTCTCAGCAGTAATCGGCTGATTGGGCCTTAACTGTCCAATAAATTGCCCATTTAGCTGGACGAAGGCAGGCGGCTCGCTCGGCCCGACATTTTGAAGGGCTACAGTTACCGAACAGGGGGAGGCAATTGTCGGTGATTGCCGTAGCATCGCAGTCTGCTCGGGGGTCAAATTGTTTTTTTCAAGCATGACTGGATAACCCTGCTTCGAGAGCAGGCGAGAAGCAAAAGCCCCAATCAAGGCGCTAATATGGGCGATGAAAACAGCTAGCATATTAGTGAATAGCTCGGATAGAAAGGCATCGCCAGGGTCAAATGCCGCTTTGAACAAGCAGGCAGAACAAAGCCCGAGGCCGATCCACAAAACGAAGGTATAGCAAACGGCTACAAGGCCACTTCGGTTGCGCATTCTGGCATTGCGTACATTGGTCCGGCAGACAAAGACAAATATAACAAGCTGGGCGACCAGGGCAAGGATGGGGATGAGAAAAACAAGCATTGCTTACTCCAAATAAATGATAAGCGTTTAGAGACATTTTAACTATGGTCACAAGAATTTCCAAACGAAGCTTGGCAAAACCTCATGTATAAATGCTGATAGAATGCATACTATGAATTTCGTACAGCCTTTGGCCTAGGCATGTGCATTTGGGTATAGCATGCGTGGGCTTTGGGGGACTGTCAGTCAGTCGAGCAGTTTTTTGAGGGAGAACGCCTATATGCCTGCATTGATAGCGCATCATTTATTCGGACAAGCAGTCCTTGGTGGCTATGCTTTGCCAAAGCCTTTTGGCGATGCTGAGACTGAGGCCTTCCTGCTTGGCTGCCAGGGCCCCGACCCTTTGTTTTTTGCGGTATTCGACTTGCAGCTAGCTCGGATCCATCGCTTGGGCACAGTCATGCACAACACTCGTGTAGCAAAAAGCTTCGAAGCTTTTCGCCAGTTGGTCATAGAAGCACCAGCCGAGCACCAAAAGGTCTTAGACGCTTATTTGCAGGGCTGGCTTTGCCACTTTACCCTAGACAGCGAGGCCCATCCTTTTGTCATCTATTACGAAAGAGAAATCTGCTCGGCAGGGGTGCCTGGGCTTGACCAAGACGCGCGCGGAGAGGTCCATGCCCAGATCGAAAGCGACTTAGACGCTAGTATGCTATATAGGCAAACCGGGAGGACCATAAGAACCTATCGGCCGATGTCTGAGGTCAACTCCGTAAGCAACGAGACAGTCCGCATTATCAGCCAGGCTTACGCCCGTGTTGCCACACTGGTCTTTAACCTGCCTATCCACAACTACTCATACTACCGCAGTTATTATGATATGCGCCTTGCCTACAACCTGCTATATTCGCCAAGTGGAGCAAACCGCAGCCTTTTTGGCAGCTTTGAGCGGCTGTTTCGCAAGCATTCGAAGCTACAGGCGATCTCTCATCGGGCCGATGTTGGGGAGTACTCGGATTTTGACAACCAGGAAAACCTTATGTGGAGAAACCCTTTCACCGGTGAGACCAGCAGCTTAAGCTTTGATGGGATATTTGACGAAGCTGTCACCAAGGCAATATGGAGGTTGAGGCTTTATGCTAGCGAGGCATCAAGTACCCAGTTAATCGGTGCCTTGAATTTTCTCGGGTCAATCGTCCAGTAGAGGAAGGGTTTATGTCTGCAAACCAAGAAGCGCCTAACTTAGAGGCCAGCACTGTTATTGAGCCGCTGGCACTGACCATGGCCGACAACGACAACACGGTCAAACAGACCATCGTGGCTAAATTTGGCGGAACATCCGTAGCTACTCCCGAGCGTATGCTTAACGTCGCCAAGCGCCTTGTCAATTACCACAAGCAGGGGCATCGGGTGGTAACCGTGGTCTCTGCGATGGGCAAGACTACCGACGACTTGCTCGCCTTGGCCAACAGCGTCAACTCGAATCCGCCCTCCCGAGAGGTAGACAACCTCTTAGCCACAGGGGAGCAGGTCAGCATGGCGGTATTGGCGATGGCTGTCGACGCATTGGGCGTTCCTGCTGTCTCTTTGTCAGGCGGACAAGCAGGCATTGTCACAACCACGGTCTTCTCCAAAGCCCAGATTGCCGAGATAAACGCCGAGCGGATCCTCAGAGAGCTGGACGATGGGCGAGTAGTCGTCATTGCCGGGTTCCAGGGAATAACCCCTGATGGAGACGTCACCACTCTCGGCCGAGGAGGCTCGGACACGACAGCTGTGGCAGTAGCTGCCGCCATCAAGGCAGACATTTGCGAGATCTACACCGACGTCGACGGGGTGTACAGCGCTGACCCGCGGATCGTGCCAAAAGCGCATAAGCTGAACGAGATAAGCTACGAGGAAATGCTGGAATTGGCGGCATCGGGATCAGGGGTACTGCAGTCACGCGCTGTCGAGGTAGCACGAAACTTCGGGGTACAAATCCTTTGCCGAAACGCATTCAACAACACTTTAGGCACCTTAGTAAGGGAGGAAGGAAACATGGAAGAAGCCCTCATCACCGGAGTCGCCTGNGACCGCTCGGAGTCAAAGATCACCGTNCGTGGGGTCCCTGACCGCGTGGGAGTCGCNGCTGAGGTTTTTGGCAAGATCGCTGAAGCCGGCATCAATATCGACATGATCGTCCAAAACATCTCTGAAGGNGGGACCACTGACATCAGCTTTACCGTTCCAAGCACAGAGCTGGTCCGCCTTGAGCCGGTCATGAACGAGCTTGTCATCGACTTGGGCATCCGCGGCTTTATCACCGATGCGAACATCGCCAAGGTCTCGATAGTCGGGGCCGGAATGCGCAGCAATCCGGGCATTGCGGCGCAAATGTTTCGCGTTTTGGCTGGTCAGGCCATTAACATCGAGATGATTTCGACTTCCAGCATCAGAATCAGCGTTGTGATCAATGCCGATCGGGCCGATGATGCGATGCAGTCCTTGCACAGTGCTTTTGGCTTAGACTCCGACCAGGTGTTCGAGGAGACTCAATTATCGGGAGAAGAGCTAGCCGCGAAGCTTGCTAAGGGAAGGTAGGAGCCAAACCAGCCAAACCCACCTGACGACAGCCCCATGGAGCTCCTTGAAATGCTAGCAAAACAATATAAGATATAGCTATGTGCTAGAAATTGACGATAAGGCGCAATTTTGGCGGGGGAAAAATCGGTAAAAACATACGCTACTAAAAGTAAGCAATTTTCTGACCTGGGCTTTTGCATTTTAGCTCATTTTTGAGCAGTGAAAAAATTGCACCCTATCGCAATTCTGGAGCACTTGGTTCGCAAGAGGCTATATAACTAGTAAGATAATGGGATCAAACCCGGCGCATGGTTTCAACGATTTGCATAAACAACAGGTTATCCATTAAATGTGGAGAAGGTCATGCCCGCGCTTTTCTGTAAAGGGGACCGAAGGTATTGAATTCAAAGTAGCCTTCGACCCTTTCCATTTTGAGCAGGCGGGCCATGGTTAGAACACCTGTGCTTTGAGGGTTTACACTGCCGATCAAGCCTTCCAGCCCATTGATCTCCCCTCCGTCATATTGGCCGGTGACTTCTATGTAGAAATCGGTGTCTAGGGCCTGGCATCGTTGGAGAAGGCGATGAAACCAACGCACAGACAATACGCGAAGAGCCAGATTAGGGGTAAGCGTCTCTGTGTATCCGACCATAACTGCCGGTATATGTAAAATCTCGTCAACACCGGCACTGAAGAGATTGCCTTGGTCAAGGCGTAAGATGGGGAAATAGTCTTTAATTGATTGATCAATAAAGATGATTGTGGAAACCGCTAAAAGGCTTCGATTACTCTTGTCCTCATGAAATACCGTCAAGCTGTTTGAAGCGATGTCTGTATCATCCAAGCGGTAGTCGCAGTTGACTCCCTCGAGGCGGCTTTGGGTAAAATTTGCTGCCATTCTTGGATGTGAGGCATTTAAATCATCGACTTCGGCTTGGATGATGTCTTTCAGGTCTAGAAACGTTGTCATGGGCTTCTCCAGAGTATGAATTGCGTTTGTTAAGCCAAGAACAGCCTGCATAAAAGCAAGCTGTTCTTTTAAGGTGTGCTTAGACTCATTGTTATCAAAAGATATTCAATAGTTCGTTGTTGTTACAGTGGTGGCCAACAAGTAATCATTTAGAGCATGCAACAGCTATAGGACTCTTACCAATTAGTTGATTGGAAAGATGACTCCATTGTTGCCGTTGCCGTTTCCATTATTATTTACACCATTATTACCTGGTTTTGTTGTGGTTATGGTGTTCACGGTATAGACATGACAGTCTTGCGAACAACCAGGGCAAGTGTTCTTGCCGCCGTAAACCTTCTTGTTCAAAGGTATGCAGCAAAAGCAAAATCCCGCAGACGACTTCACAACTGGTTCTTTGATAAACTTCATAGTTTCCTCCCTTAGTGCAATTGTATTCTGATACTTTTTTTAACTACAAATCGTTAAAGCGGCTTGAATCCGATTAGTCTTCATAGGCCTATAAAGTGCATTGAACGAAAACACTGTTTTAAGCATTTCAACTGTAGGGCTAAACCGCATCAACATCCCACCGCAACAGCACACCATCAGGCAAAACCCTCTCGGTTTCGCGTTTCGAGAGGGTTTTGTTTGAAAGGGTTTACATGATGATGATTACTTGGTGGTTGTAGTCACAGTGTTCACAGTATAGACATGGCAATCCTGCGAACAGCCGACACAAGAGTTCTTACCGCCATACAATTTCTTGTTCAAGGGCAGGCAGCAAAAACAAAACCCTGCTGACGACTTTACAACTGGCTTTTTGATAAACCTCATATTTCCTCCCATTTTCTTGCTAGTCTCCGTTTATCTCCCTTGCGGGTATTATATACATTACCGGTCGTTCAAATTGTTATCAATGCCAACAATTTCCCCATTTTGTATTTCGTATACATAATTTGCCCGATCCATCAAACGCTCGTCATGTGTGGCTACGATTATGGTCTTATCCACAGACAAACGTAGAAGCAGGGAGATCACCCTTTCGGCACTGACTGCGTCGAGTCCGGAAGTTATCTCGTCAAGCAGCAGGACAGGGGTGTCGTTCAATATGGCGCGGATCAAGGCGAGGCGCTTTTTCTCGCCTCCCGAAAAGCCGGCGATTTCTGATATCGGGGTCTCATAGCCTAGTGGGAGCGACTCGATCATCTCGTTGACCAGTAGGTATTTTGCCAGCTGCCTGGTCAGCTCGAAGCGGTCGGGATTGGCGTTCTTTGACAGTAGCAGGTTGTACAGCAAGGCCTCGTTTAGCATCTCAGGCTCTTGAGGGACATACGAGCCGAGCTCGCGGGCTGTTCTGGCCGATGCGGTGGAGCCGTTGAGCAGGATCTCTCCAGAGTCGGGGTCGTAGAGGTAGATCAAGAGTTTGAGCAGGGTGCTTTTTCCAGATCCCGAGCTGCCGGCTATAACGTAGAGCCCGCTACGGTTGATGTGCAGGGAGGCCCTGGTGAACACTTGGTTCGATTTTCCCTCGTCGTCATAGTAGGAATATGAGACATCGGAGACCTCGATCGCCGGCTCGTTTGGGGTGGAGGCGGGCGCCTGCTGCGAGGCGGGT
>JGI24702J35022_10000918_pt1 | contig 18353 bp, 13 predicted proteins | sample TergutTh196P4_FD_35022 | JGI IMG/M metagenome (IMG submission 35022)
TTGACCCGCTATTTCTGTCTGTGTTATTCTTACCCATCTTAGCTTAAGGACGTTTTTATGAATTTGTATCATTTATCTCTGCTCCTGGGTTCGCCACAGGGTGGGGAAGGGGCCTCCGGCTCGTCTTTGTTCAGTTTCCTGCCCCTTGTGGCCATAGTCGCGATTTTCTATTTTCTGATCCTCCGTCCACAGAATAAAAAACAAAAAGAAACCCAAAAGATGCTTGCTGCCCTTAAGAAAGGCGACAGGGTTGTTACCATAGGCGGCATTCACGGGGTGATACAAACCCTCAAGGAAAGTACGGTTATAGTCAGGATTGATGACAACACAAAAGTGGAGTTTAACCGCAGCGCAATTTCCAGCGTGTCTGTTCAGGCAAGGGAAGAAAAGGAAGATAAAAAACTTGAGGCGTCGGAAGATAAAGACGCCGACGCTTAAGGGCTTTTTTATAGGGTTGATTGATAGTTTTATAGGGTTGATTGATTGTATAGATGGGAATTTAAACCAATTCTTGGAGTTGATGTATGAGTAAACGCTACCGGTTTCTCCTGATTCTGGGGATCATGGCGCTGTGTTTTGTTTTTTTGCTGCCGTCAATCCGATGGTATTTTTGGGTACCGAAGCTTGATCAAACCAGGGCTTTAGGCTCCCGCGAGCAGATTAAGGCCTACGCATCCCAGACAGCCCAGGCGGATTTGGAGATTCTTGTCTCCAGGGCGCGGAACAGTGAAGAAATGCCCGACGATTTGGCCTTTCTGACAGCAGAGGCTAAAAAAATCTACAAGGATGCAAAGCAGGAAGCGCCTGAAAAATGGGATGCCCGTACCGTGTTGGGGGCTTTTGCTTCCCGCCAGGAAGTGCTTGAAGCCCTGGAAACCAACTACAGGGATAAAATTTTCGCTCTTAAGGATCTGCAGAAGAACGCAGTTCAACTGGGGTTGGATCTTTCCGGTGGTTTGAGCATTGTCCTGCAGGCGGACATGGATGCCCTTCGCGACAAACTGGGAAGGGACATCAATGACGCCGACAGGGAGGATGCAGTAAACCGGGCGCTTGAAGTCCTGAACAGCCGGATTGACCGCTTCGGCCTGACAGAGCCGGTGATAAGGCAGCAGGGCCTGGATCAGATCTACGTGGAAATTCCCGGAACCGCTGACCCCGAAAGGATCAACGACATCATAATGGGGAAGGGCAGCCTGGCATTCCACATCGTGGACGAGGACGCCACAACTACTTTTAACCAGCAGTACAACGCGAATCCCCTACAGACGCTGGATGCCCATGGCGATCTCATAGACCCTTCTTTGCTCCCTGACGATGTAGTTATCCGCGGTGTCTATCTAAAGGACCAGTACGGCCTTGATGAGCAAAGACGGAACTCTTATGGCTACCCAGACTATGTTGCTGTTAAAAAAGAAGTTGGTCTTGACGGGAACCATATCCGCAGCGCCGATGTAAGCCGTAGCAACATTGACGGCAGGCCCATCGTTACCTTTCAACTGGATTCCGAAGGCGGCGAAATTTTCTACAAGCTCACCTCGGCGAATGTGAACAAGCCAATGGCTATTGTGCTTGAAGACCGGGTTAAGTCGGTTGCCACAATCAGGGGCGCTATAAGGGAATCTGTGCAGCTTGAAGGTTTTGGGGCGGACGAAGCAAACAACATTGCCCTGATGTTAAGGACGGCGGCGCTGCCTGTGGAGCTTGAGGTTGTGAACCAGCAGTCCATTGGGGCTTCCATGGGCGAGGATACCATCATGCGGGGACTCTATGCCCTTTTGGGCGGCCTGGCTTCCGTTTTGGTTTTTATGCTCATTTACTACAAGGGCTCCGGGATAAACGCGATTGTTGCGCAGTTCCTCAATTTGTATTTTATGTTCAGCATCCTCTCGGCTTTTAACTTTACCCTTACCCTGCCGAGCATCGCGGGTTTTATCCTTACCATAGGCATGGCGGTTGATGCCAACGTATTGATCTTTGAAAGGATGAAGGAAGAACTGGCGATTGGCAAAGGCCGCAAGGCCGCCATAGACGCAGGGTTCAACAAGGCTTTCTGGGCCATCATGGACTCAAACATCACCACCTTTATTGCGGCCCTTTTCCTTTCCCAGATGGGCTCCGGCCCCATTCAGGGCTTCGCAGTGAGCCTTGCCATTGGGCTCTTTTCTTCGGTGTTCACCGCCCTTTTTGTGTCCCGGCTCATTTTCGATTTTGGTACAGATGTCATGGGTAGCAAAAACCTCTCCGTCAGTTGGAGAATTAAGCAGGTAACAGAATGAAGAGTGTAGTGTCTTTTTCCAAATATTTTGTCCCGGCGGCCGTCATATCCTTTATAATAATGGGAGCCGGCATCGGGGGTTACATTTTTATGGGTTTCAATTTAGGCGTCGATTTTCAGGCGGGCCTGCTGCAGGAGGTTCAATTTGCTCCCACTGCTTTTCACCTGAAATATAACGGCCCGGGAAACGCTTCAATTTCGCTTAGCAGAAGCGCCATTGACATTGTTGTCTCGGGTGCCGGGGTGGACGAAGTCACCCATAGGTTTGCCTTTGCATCTTATGCAACCCAAGGCGATTTGATCCGGGTACTCAGGGGGGTTGAAGGCCTAATCGTTACAGAGACAGCATCCTCCTCCGCGCTTTCTTCATGGCTTGTTCAAAGCGCCCAAAGCAGCCCACTCCTGCACGCCGAGGATCCCTGTGTTGTACATTACCTCGAGCCCGATGCCAAGCCAATCCGGATTGAGGATGTCCGTTCCAGCCTGCTTCCCCTGGGAACAGTTTCCGTTCAGGTTCTGGGAACCCCAGCCGAGCGCCGATTTATGATCCGCATGGAAGATACGGATATTGGCAGTGAAAGCGGCGTTCCTGCAGAAAAGGTAGTAGCTGCGCTTGAAAACGCCTTTGGCCAGGGTGAAGTTGCGGTGACTCGCTCTGATTATGTCGGCTCCCGTTTTTCCAAGCAGTTGAGCGATCAGGCGGGAATGCTGATGTCGATGACCCTCCTCCTCATTCTCATTTACTCCGCCATCCGGTTTAAAATCCGGTTCGCGGTCGGCGCTGTACTGGCCATTATCCACGATGCCTTGATCATGGTGGCCTTTATCGTCTGGACAAGGATGGAGTTCAATACCACCACCATCGCGGCAATCCTGACCATCCTGGGTTATTCAATCAATGACAAAATTGTCGTTTTTGACCGCATCAAGGAAACCACACGGATGTACCCGGACGATAGTTTCGTAAATATCCTAAACCGGGCAATTACCGAAACTCTAAGCAGAACCATTATTACAGTTTTTACCACCATGCTGGCGGTGATTTCCCTCTATATTTTTACAACAGGGTCAATGAAGGATTTTGCCTTGGCTTTGCTTATTGGAATGCTTGCCGGCGTTTATTCTACAATTTTTATTGCGTCGGGTTTTGTTAATCTTTGGGATAAGCAAGCCATAAAGAGGAAGTCGGGGAAAAAGCTAGTTCCCGCCAAAGCCTGATGATTGTATCCGCTTAAACTTAAAATGAAAGTAATCCGCGCCGGAACCCTCGGCTTTTGCATGGGGGTCCGCCGCGCAGTCGAAATGGCCATGTCGGTGTCCGACACGGTTTCCGCTACGGTGTCCGACACGGTTTCCGCTACGGTGTCCGACACGGTTTCCGACGAGGTTTCCGCTACGGTGTCCGACAAGGCATCCGAAGAGGCATCTGTCTATACCCTTGGCCCCTTGATCCACAACCCGCGTGTTCTTGAAATGCTAAAAAACAGGGGCGTTGTATGCCTTAACGAAGGCGAGGTTCCCCGAAATTTATCACGAGATAAACCACATGATAAACCAACCGTGCTTATAAGGGCCCACGGCGTTTCCCCGCTTGTGGAAGCCGACCTTGCGCAACAGGGCATGACTGTTCTCGATGCCACGTGCCCGAATGTGAAGGTAAGCCAGCAAAAGGTTCGCAGTTTCGCTGAAAGGGGATACCGGCTTTTCCTTGCGGGCGAAGAAAACCACGCGGAGATTGCCGGCCTTAAGGGTTATGCGTTTGCCGGCGTATCACAGGACGGGCTTTGCCTATTAGCCGCCAACCCCACCGAAGCGGAAGCTGCCGCGCTTGAACTTTTCCGGCGGGAACCGGGAGCCAAAACAGTCCTGATAGGCCAGACAACCATCAGGGCCGAAGAGTACTTTTCCATCGGGGAAAAAATCCGGCAATATTTTCCTTCGCTTGAAATAGTGAACTCCATCTGCGGCGCAACAAGGGAAAGGCAGGAGGCCCTGCGGGAACTCTGTGGAAAAGTAGACGCTGTGCTCGTTGCCGGCGGCAGTGGATCTGCCAACACCCGGAGGCTTTTGTCACTGGCCCTGGAATTGGGCAAACCCGCCTGGCTCGTCCAAGCGCCCGAAGATATCCCCCCCGAAATCTCCGCATATAAAACTGTTGGGCTAAGCGCAGGCGCGTCTACGCCAGATGGGTTGATTGACGAGATAGAAAATGCACTAAAAGCGAAAGAAAATAATCAGAATAATACTTTAAGAAGGGAGCGAAGGCAAATCGAAAACCCTGAAGGAATCTGCCTACGGAGCTCCCCGACTACTTAATTTTTGCAAATAGCGATTTAAAAATTAATTAAACTATTGGGCAAAAATTAAATAGTCGGGAATTTACTCCACCTTTAAGGGAGCGCTTTATTCTTTTGATCTCCTCCGGCAGGGAATTTCAGGAATGTTTTCGATTTGCCTTCGCTCCCTCCCTTAATAATTATCTGAAAATTTTTTGGGCAAAAAGTGCAACAAGCATCCTTCGTTTTCGCATACTGAATGCTTGATTGCATTTCAATAGCGAGTAAATTCTCCATCTCACCCCGCTACGCGGGCGTTTTATTGCTCTAATGCTGTTTTTCATATAATGAAAATACCAACTTAACGTATTTTGTCAAATAAAATTGAAGATAAAGCGCTTAGGGAGAGGTCAGGGATTGGCGAAAACATTTCTGGAATTCACTGCCGTAGGAACTCATAAGAATAGAGCGTTTCCTTAAAGGTGGAATAAAGGCCTGATCACTTAATTACCAATAGTTTCTAGGTTCAATCTAAACTTGATGAATTAAGTGGTCAGGGAGTTCCGTAGGCAGGCTCTTCCAGAGTTTTCGTCAATCCCTGACCCCTCCCTTAGATGATTTTCTTGGTATTTTTTTTGGCAAGTTCTGCGCTAAATAGGGATTGATGTTTACTCTGCAAAAACAGTTGTTAGTTCTATTGAAAGTCCATTAAGCACAGCGACCGGCACAGTGTCATTTTCGCTGAATGTGCGGGTGGTAACTTTTTTGCCCTTAAATAGATAGACGGTGAGGGTTTTGTCTTCGCTGTTCAGTACCCAGTACTCCTTCACGCCCGCTTCACGGTATACGTCATATTTCCTTTTCATTTCTATTGCGGTGTTTGAAGGCGACAGAATTTCTGCCACAAATTCCGGGGCGCCCCGGCAGCCTTCTTTCCCGCGTTTTTCCTTTTCACATATTACAGTAATGTCCGGCTGCACCACCGTGTCATCGCTTTCATCTTCTTTGAAAAAAAGCCGAACATCAAAGGGCGCGGGATATACCCTGCATTTCTTGCCAAGCAAAAAGTTGGCAAACTGTCTCACCATTTCTGTAGTAATAGACTGGTGGGAAGTGTTGGGTGCGGACATGGCGTAGGCCTCGCCATGGATTATCTCGTAGCGTTCGCGGGGCTTAAGCTCCCAGGCCTTGTAATCCGCGTATGTCCATTTCCCATTGTTTGTGTATGGTTCAAATAATGCGTCTGCCATAGTTAAAGTATAGGGGGCTAAATTGGGCCGGTCAAGCGCGATCAGCATTGAATAATTTTCCGAATTTAGGTAAATTTTTCTATTGAGGTGTTGCATGAAAAGTATTGAGATGGAAAAAGCCTACGACCCAAAGGGTTTCGAGACTAGGATTTACTCGATTTGGAAAAACGCGGGGGCTTTCAAACCAGAAAACGCCCCTGGGCGGAAGTCGGATGATGGAAAACAAACGGATGGAAAACAAACCGATGGAAAGCCGAATTATGTCATTGTAATACCTCCACCCAATGTGACGGGAATTCTTCACCTGGGTCACGGTTTGGGGATTTCGATAATTGACACGGTAATAAGATACCATCGTATGAGGGGCGAAGAAACGCTTTGGGTGCCTGGCACCGATCATGCGGGGATTGCTACGCAGCATGTCGTGGAAGTGATGCTCAAGGCCAAGGGTTTGACGAAGGCGGATCTTGGGCGGGAAAAGTTCCTTGAGGAAACCTGGAAGGTCAAGGAGGACCACCAGGCAATAATCAACCAGCAGATCGCTCGCGTGGGGGCAAGCGTGGACTGGGACAGGGAGCGCTTTACCATGGACGAGGGGCTTTCGCGTGCGGTGCGTGAGGTTTTCGTGACCCTCTACGAGCGGGATCTCATTTACAAGGGGAACTACCTCGTGAACTGGTGCTGCACCTGCGGGACTGCCCTTGCGGACGACGAGGTGGAGCACGAGGATACCCCCGGCATGATGTACCACCTGCGGTACCCGATTGTGGGCGATAATAACGCCGAAGACAACGGAAGCGGTTTTGTGGAGCTTGCCACCACGCGGCCTGAGACGATGCTGGGCGACACGGCCGTGGCGGTTCACCCGGAAGACGAGCGCTACAAGCACCTTGTGGGGAAAAAGGTCATACTCCCCTTAGCCGGAAGGGAAATCCCCATTGTGGCGGACACTTACGTAGACAGGGAGTTTGGCACCGGGGTGGTGAAGATCACGCCGGCCCACGATCCCAACGACTGGGAACTGGCCCGCCGCCACGGCCTCCCGGAGCTCAACATCCTCACGCCCGATGGCCGGCTTAACGACGCGGCCCCCGAAAAATACCGCTCCCTTACCGTGATGGAGGCGCGTGGGAAGGTGCTTGAGGACTTAAAGGCCGGCGGTTTTTTCATCAAAGAGGAAAAAATTACGCATGCGATTGGCCACTGCTATCGCTGCGCTTCGATCATAGAGCCTTACCTTTCGGAACAGTGGTTTGTCCGCATGAAACCCCTTGCGGATAAAGCGCTTGCCTCGTGGCGTAACGGGGAAATTATCTTCTTCCCGAAGAAATGGGAAAACACTTACGAGCACTGGCTTATTAACATCCGCGACTGGTGCGTTAGCCGCCAGCTCTGGTGGGGCCACCGGATTCCAGCCTGGTACTGCGGGGACTGCGGCAAAACGACAGTTTCGCGCAACGACCTTGATGCCTGCCCCCACTGTGCGTCCAAAAACATCGAGCAGGATCCCGATGTGCTTGACACCTGGTTTTCCAGTTGGCTCTGGCCCTTCACCGTGATGGGCTGGGAAAACCCTTCCTGCGATACCGACGATTTTAAGCGCTTTTACCCGACCACCGCACTTGTGACAGGTTACGACATCATCTTCTTCTGGGTCGCCAGGATGATCATGGCGGGCCTTGAGTTCACGGGCAAAGCCCCCTACCGCGACGTGTACATCACGCAGCTTATCCGGGACAAGCAGGGACGCAAGATGAGCAAGACCCTTGGCAATGGGATCGACCCGCTTGAGATTGTGGACCAGTACGGCGCGGACGCTTTAAGGTTTACGCTGGCCTACCTCTGTGCCCAGGGCCAGGACATCCTAATGGACAAGGACTCCTTTAAGCTGGGCTCCAAATTCGCCAACAAGGTCTGGAACGCGAGCCGTTACATTTTAATGAACCTTGATGGAAGGAACCTTGTCGAAAACCCAGATCTCCTTCCTGTTGACAGGTGGATCTACTCGCGTCTTAACAGTACTGCCCGCACGATGGAAGAATCTTTCCTCTCGTACCGCTTCAATGACGCGGCGCAGACTATTTACGAATATTTATGGAACGATTTCTGCGACTGGTATGTGGAGGCGACGAAGCTTTCGATTAAGAGCGAGGATACAAATGAAAAGGACAGGGCGACTACAGTGCTGCTTGATGTGCTGGAAAAATCCCTGCGACTCCTCCACCCGCTGCTTCCCTTTGTTACTGAGGAGATATACTCAAAGCTTCCGAATAAACGTTATGAGCTTCTCATCACTTCTCCTTACCCGGTTTACGATAAAAGCCTTTACGATGAAAAAGCGGAAAAGGATTTTGCCTTTTTGCAGGGAATTATCCGTGAAGTACGGACATTGCGGAGTGAGTGTGCTATTCCCCCAGGCCAGAAACTTAAAGTGCTTATTCGCGCTTCCCAGGGGAAGGATCTGCTTGAGGAAAACTCTGGGCTTATTAAACTCCTGGCTGGACTCAGTCAACTGGATTTGGAGTCCGCGTCAGGTGCTTCGGGAATACCGGCAGAAAAACCCGCGGGGAAACCCGAGGGTTCCATTGGACTTGCGGGAAACGGGTTTGAGGCTTTTGTGTTTATTGCCGAAGCTATTGATATAAAACTTTTAAGGCAAAAATTTGAAAAAGAGCTGGAAAAAGACAAAAAGTATATAGAGGGCCTTGAAATGAAATTGGCAAACGGGGATTTTGTTAAAAACGCGCCTCCCGAACTTGTGGCAGCGGAGAAACAAAAACTTTCCGAAAGTTTGGGGAGAAGAGGCAAACTTGAATCTTACTTAAGGGACATGGCTTAGGGAAAATGACCACCGAGGAGATGCTGAGGCTCAAGAGTACTTTCCTTGCGCCTTATATGCAGATAGCNACCGCCCTTATCGGGAAGACAAGGGAAGGTGGCGGAAATATGTTCAGGCACCAGTTGGACACCATGGCCACGCTCATCGACTATGGTTACATCGACTCGGTTTTATTGAAGGCAGCCGTGGTACACGACCTTTTTGAGGAAGTCCCGGACTACAACCGCAACCTTCTTTTGTCGCTGGATTTTGAAAGCCCAACGGTCTACGAGCTGGTCATGGAAGTGACCCGGATGCCCGATGAAACAAAGCCGGAATTTCTCACGCGGATCCTAAAAACAGGTTCACGTTATGCCAAGGTGCTAAAAGCTGCCGACCGCATTTCCAACATGATTGCCCTGGGTTTTGTAATCAACACCGAGTTTATCAATAGGTACACAGACGAGACAGTAGAGTACATTTTTCCGATAGCGGAGCAGGTGGATTTGTCCATGCTTTCGGAGTTGAAATCCCTGGTGGAATCCCGCCGCAAGTACCTTTCAGCGATCGTAGTGAAATAAAAAGCCCAGCAACCTGACAGGTGCTGGGCTCAAAGTTAACGGGAAAACCGGCTGTTAACCGAATATATCGATGTATCCCATTATGAAAATTATCACGATGATAATCGGAACGATATAGGCGAAATAGGGCTTAAGCGCCGTGGGGAACTTGATGCCCGAACCTGTATTTGCTTCGGCGATGAATTTATCCCAGCCCCAGCCTGACTTGTAAACGCAGAAGAGACAGTAGATAAGCGCGCCTAGTGGCAGCAGGTTATTGGAAAGGATGAAGTCCTCAAGGTCCAAAACGACACTGCCTTCACCCATGGGGTTGAAGCCTGAAAGTACGCTGAAACCAAGGGCGCAGGGCAGTGAGAAAACTACCACAATGAAAAAATTGACGATGCAGGCTTTTACCCTGCTGCAGCCGGTAAGTTCCATTGCAAAGGCGATGATGTTTTCAAAAACCGCAATGATTGTGGACATGGCGGCAAAAACCATGAACACAAAGAACAGTGACCCCCAGAACTGGCCAAGGGGCATATTGTTGAAGATGTTGGGCAGGGTAACGAAGATAAGGCCGGGTCCCGCGCCGGGATTTACGCCGTATGCAAAACAGGCGGGGAAAATGACAAGGCCCGCCAGAAGGGCTGCGGCAGTGTCAAAAATGGTCACCGTTACGGCTTCACCCAAAAGAGCCTTTTCTTTGCCGATGTAACTGCCGAAGATCTGCATACTTCCAATGCCAAGGCTCAAAGTAAAGAAGGCCTGGCCCATTGCAGCGTACACGACCCTTCCTAGGCCGTGCTGTCTTATGCCGTCAAGGTTTGGTTTTAAAAGGAAGGCGAGCCCCGCGCCGGCGCCCGGCAGGGTTACCGCACGGATCACCAGGATTGCCACCACGATAAAGAGGCCGGTCATCATTACCTTTCCCACTTTCTCTACGCTTTTAACAAGCCCCCCGGCGCAGATGGCAAAGCCGAGGACGCACACCACGATCATCCAGATGACCAGTTCGCCTGGGTTCGAGATGAAGCCGCCGAAAGCGCCCCCTATGTCATCCGGGCTTAGGCCCACAAAGTCGCCCTTGGCAGTTTTGAACAGATAGGCAAACATCCAGCCGGAAACGACGGTGTAAAAGAACATGAGGAGGTAATTTCCGAACATGGCCGGCCATGAAAAAACATGCCACTTGGTACCGGGTTTTTCCAGTGCGTGGAAACCTTTTGCCGCGCTTAAGGCGGAACCCCGGCCTACGGAGAATTCCATCGTCATGATTGGAATCCCGAGGACAACGAGACACACAAGGTAAATAAGAACGAATAAAGCCCCTCCGTACATTCCTGTAATAAAGGGGAACCTCCACACATTTCCCAGCCCGATTGCACATCCGGCTGAAAGCATAATGAACCCTAATCGGGACGCTAGCTTTTCTCTGGCCATAAAATTTTCTCCATTTCAGTGAGAGTTTGTTAACGATCATTATCCCCCTTTTTCTCCTTTCTGTCCAGCTTTTTTTGATGTAAGATACAGTATGCGTCTTTTTATTGCCGTCAATTTTGATGCCGAAATCAAGGGCCGGCTCCTTGAAATACAGGCGCAGCTTCGTTCTCAGTGCCATAAGGGAAATTTCACTCAGACAGAAAACTTCCACATCACCCTGGCCTTTCTGGGGGAAACGCCAGAGGAAAGGCTCGCCTGTCTTTTTCAGATTATCGAGGACTTAAGGTTTTCCGCCTTTGACCTGGTTTTTAACCACACGGGCTGTTTTACCCACAGCGGAAAAGAGCTTTGGTGGGTTGGTGTTGAGCGCAGTTGCCCCGGCCATTCCCTTTTGGAAGCCATCCACTCGCAGCTAGTTGGCCACCTTTCAGACGGAGGCTTTAATGTTGATAAAAGGGCCTTCAATGCCCACATAACCCTGGCAAGGGAAGTCAGGCATACAGGTCCAATCGTGCTGGACTTCCCTGAAATTACAGTTCCGGTTAACCGCGTCAGCCTTATGAAATCAGAACATATTCATGGTGTTTTAACCTATACTGAATTAAAATAATGCAGTATAATCGAATTATGACAGAACAGATATCTAATGATAAAAAGCCCATCGATAGTAAAACCGTCGATAGGAAGTCCAATATCAGGGAGCTGGAAGACAAAAAACGCCTTCTTAGGGAGGGCCGGAACCGGCTTCTTGAGGGTTTGGGGGAAACCCTGATGTTGAGGATCGGGGAGGATAACCCCTTCCCTGAAACCCAGGGAGACAGCCCCGCCGCTATACTTGCTGGATACCGCAAACTGCAAAAGGAAATTGCCGACTCTGCCGGTATGATCAAATCCCTTGAGGAGGATATCGTCAGGCTAAAAGAGCTGGAAGAAATGATTTCCGCCAGGGAAGAAGAGGAATCGCTTCTTGTAAAGGAGCTTGACCTTCTCTATGTCAACATAGGAATGGCCTTGCTCAAAGATCCCGATTTGAATAATTTGGCAGTTTTCGTAAAACAGCAGGAGGAAACCCTTCTCGGAAAAATTGAAGAGCATGAAAAGACCCTGGAAGAACTGGTAGGGCAGAAGGGCGGCATATTTTCCTGGCTGGGCAAAAACGCGAAAATTGCGGTGGAAAAAGCGTTTCTGTCAAGGGCGCGATCCGATCTGCAGAAGCTCTACCGTAGCACGGGGGAAGAATACATTTCCTCCGGAAAGGCGGAAGATGCTGCGGGTGTTGAAGACGCTGGCAAGGCTTTTGAATTAAAGGATAATTTATCCTCTTTACAAGGGGAATTAAACTCGCTCAAGGAGGAGCGCCGCAGGAAGGGGGGGCTTTTCGGTACTGAAAGTTCACCTTCCCGCCGCATCCAGGGTTTAAAAAAACAGATATTGCTCAAAAAAAAGGATCTGCCCGCTATTTACCTCCGGCTTGGCAATTTCGCTGCTTTAAGAAAGGGAGAAGAAGAATTCTCTTCCCTGGTTACTGAGGATGATTTAACCGTTCTGGAAAAGGCAGAAGCCATCGCGTCTGAAATTTCCGGAATTGAATTGAGCATAGAAAAGATAAAGGCCGCCATCAGCATTGACGATGAGAAAGCCGGCATTGAAAAAATGGAAAAGGCGATTTTGAATCAGCGTCAAAAGATAACGGCAGCGGAGGAAGCTATTGACGGACTTGAAAAGCAGATTGCGGAATCTGAACGGCAGATTGATAAATTGAGTGCGTTTATTCAGGGAGATCATGGCGGCGAAAATTAAGGGAAAGGCGAAACCGGCTAAAAACAATAATCCAAAGCCGGATAATACAAAAAAAACCAAACCGGTTAATCAAAAGCCGGCTAAAAAGGGAATATTGGCAAAGGCCAGCGCGGTAAAAGCGGCGGCCAGTTCCGCAATGTCCCGCTCCCTCCCCACGGACGGCGCCAAGGGGGTTTACGACGAATCAAAGATAAAAACCCTTTCGTCCCTGGAACACATCAGGCTAAGGACGGGGATGTACATCGGCCGCCTGGGGGACGGTTCAAACCCCGATGACGGCATCTACGTGCTTCTAAAAGAGATTATCGACAACGGCATCGATGAGTTTATCATGGGCAACGGCAAGCACATTGAAATAGTGGTGAAAGACGGAACCGCGAAGGTAAGGGACTTTGGCCGGGGTATCCCGCTTGGGAAGCTCGTGGAATGCGTTTCGGTGATAAACACCGGGGCCAAGTACAACGACGACGTGTTCCAGTTTTCGGTGGGCCTTAACGGCGTTGGGACCAAGGCGGTTAACGCGCTTTCTTCCCATTTCCGGGTGGTGGCAATCCGGGACGGGGAATTTGCCGAGGCGGTTTTCCAGCGGGGGGACTTAAAAAGCGACCGCAGGGGCAAGCTTAAGGACAAGCAGAAAAACGGCACTTTTGTGGAGTTTACCCCGGACAGCGAGATTTTCGAGAACTACGATTTTAACCCGGAGTTCATAGAAAAGCGGATAAAAATTTACGCCTACCTAAACGCTGGCCTAACGCTTTCGTATAACGGGAAGCCTTTCGTTTCCCAGAAGGGGCTTTACGACCTCCTCTCCGAAGAAACCGGGGACGAGTGCCTTTACCCTTTGGGCTATTACAAGGGTGAGCACATTGAGTTTGCCTTTACGCATACCAACAACTACGGCGAGGGCTACTTCTCCTTTGTGAACGGCCAGTTCACGAGTGACGGCGGCTCCCACCTTTCGGCCTTTAAGGAAGGTTTCCTAAAGGGAATACAGGCCTACTTTAAAAAGGATTTCAAAAGCGAAGACATCCGGGAAGGGACAATCGCCGCCGTGGCGGTGAAACTCAAGAACCCGGTTTTTGAAAGCCAGACAAAAAACAAGCTCGGCAACTCGGATATACGCAGCTGGATTGTGCAGGAAGTAAAGGGGGCGGCTGAAGACTGGCTCCATAAAAACACGGAAGCGGCAAAAAAGCTGGAGCATAAGATACTCGCCAACGAAAGCCTTCGCACTGAACTTAACCAGGTAAAGAAGGAAGCAAGGGAAGCCGCTAAGAAAATCGCCCTCAAGATCCCGAAGCTTAAGGACTGCAAATACCATCTTGAAGATGGAATCTTTGGCGAAGCTTCTACCATCTTCATTACCGAGGGGGATTCGGCAGCTGGCTCGATGGTGTCAAGCCGCGACGTGATGACCCAGGCCATCTTTGCACTCCGCGGCAAGGTGGAGAACGTGTTCGGGAAAAAGCGGGCAGCAATTTACAAGAACGAAGAACTCTACAATATGATGATGGCACTAGGGATAGAGAACGATGTGTCTGGCCTCCGCTACGCAAGGATTGTAATTGCAACTGACGCGGACTTTGACGGCTTCCATATTAGGAACCTGCTCCTGACTTTTTTCCTTTCTTACTTCGAGGAACTTGTAACAGGGGGCAGGGTCTTCATCCTTGAAACCCCGCTTTTCCGCGTGCGCAATAAAAAAGAAACCCGCTACTGCTACAACGCCGTCGAACGGGACGATGCGATTGATGAGCTTGGCAGTCAGTTTGAGGTAACGCGCTTTAAGGGCCTTGGGGAGATAAACCCGAAAGAATTCGGCCAGTTTATCGGAAAGGAGATACGCCTCGTGCCTGTTTCGGTAAACACCCTAAAGTCAGTCCCCCAGGTGCTGAATTTCTACATGGGCAAGAATACTCCCGAGCGCAGGGAATACATTATGAAAAACTTGATAGAGGACGCTGGGTAAAATCGCTTACAGCGGTTTCACCAAGAATAGAAAGGAAAATTATGAAGACCGTGATGGTGGTTGACGATTCCAGGATAATGCGGAATATCGTAAAAAACACCTTTGAACAGCTTAAAATACCGGTCAGTTATGTTGAAGCAGAAGACGGAATAAAAGCACTGCAGGCTTTGCTTAAAAACAGTGTTGACCTTATCCTTCTCGACTGGAATATGCCAAACCTGTCTGGGATTGATTTTCTTAAAAAAGTCAGGGCAATTGAAAGATACAAGGAAATTCCCATTATCATGGTGACAAGCGAATCTGCTAAACTTAGTGTTGTGGAAGCGGTAAAAGAAGGCATAACGGCGTACATTACAAAACCCATTAACAACAAAGTTTTTTTGGATAAACTTTCAAAAATCTCTTTTTAACCCTTCTGGAAGAGAGGCCCTAAGTGATTCTGTTAATTGTTCAATTCCTGATTTTTGCCTCCCTTGTACTGTCGGTTTACATGATTGTTGTTACGCTCGAACGCTGCCGAAGCGAGAAACGCTACGCTTTTATTTACTGCATCATAACCATTTTTCTCTATACGCTGGGCTATTTTATCGAAATAAGCTGCGGGAATGTTGACGCAGGAATTATCGCAATAAAGATAATGTACGCCGGGGGCTGTTTCATGTCCCCCTTCTTTTTCTTCTTTGTTGCCGATTACTGCGAAATCAGGATACCTAAAAAATACTACCGTATTCCCCTGCTGGTTGTGCCGATTCTTTTTTATCTGCTTGTGTTAAGTTTTGACAGCCACCTGCTTCTTTACAGCAGTTTTAACTACGATCCCTTTAAGCCAATTATGGGAATGGTGATTGAGCCGGGCCCCTTTTACCTTGTTGGCACCTTTTACCCGCTTTTGTGCATAATCCTTACCTGCATAGTACTTATCCGCAGTATCATTTCCCAGAGCCGTGGGCGGCGAAGAGGTCTCGTCCTGCTCTTGGTTAGCTCCCTTGCCCCCTTAATCGCCAATTTTGCATACGTGGCGCTTTCCTTCTTTTTTAAAACCGCAGTTGCGGGAATAAACTTTACCGCGTTTGTGATGGTTATCTCCAATTTCATTTTCTATTATAACGTTATTCGAAATGATCTCTTTGATCTCGCCCCCAAGGCCCACGCCATAACAATGGATCTGATTCGGGACGCTTTTGTGGTCCTTGACCGTGGCATGGCTTATACGGGTTCCAACAAAAAAGCGCAGGAACTTTTCCCTGCACTTTTACTGCTGCACAAGGGGGCTTCCATCCTTGGCCTTGAAAACTGGCCGGAAAAACTTTTGGAAAAGCAAGGTGCCCTCGAAAAAGCTACCTCAGCGGCAAATATTCCGGAGACTAAAGAAGTCGAATTTACGCTGCCCCACAGGCCGGGAAGGATCTTTTCTGGCTGGATAAACAGGGTAACTTCCGAATCAGGGGTAACCCTTGGCTGGGTTATCCTCATTCAGGACATAACCGAAACCGTAAGTCTAATCCAAAGCATTCGTGCCCAACGGGATGAAATTGCTGCAATGAGGGATAACCTAAAAGAAGGTATTTTCCTTATGGACAGGGAATACAGGATTCAGGATTCATATTCAAGGGCCCTTGAAGATGTGCTTTCGGGGAGGAATCTAAAGGGTAGGCGCTTTACAGATCTGTTGGGCAGCTCATTCAATCAAAAGGATCTTTCCACCATCGCCGATTACTTCGGCATGATACTTGACAAATCGGTGGATGCTCAAATGCTCGAAGACATGAATCCCCTTGTGGAGTTTTCATACATCAGCAGCGAGTCCGGGGAGCAAAAAACCCTTAGGTGCCACTTTACCCCGTTGGATCAGGCGGGTGGGGAAGTTTTTTTGATGGGAACCATCCAGGACATAAGCGCCGAGACTAATTTGAAGAAACAACTGGCAGAAGAGGAAACGCGGCGGCAGGATGAAATGCGCAACCTTTTTGAGGTGATGCAGGTTGACCAAAGGGTTTTTGTTAATTTCAACGATGACGCTGATTACGAATTCCGGAAAATTAATGAGGTGCTTACCGATGAAAATAAATCCTGGAAGCAAAAATTAATTAGCGTTTACCAGTCGGTGCATGCCATCAAGTCAAATGCCGTAGTCGTAGGTCTTTCCGGGTATGGTGAAAAACTCCACGCCCTGGAAACAAAAATAAAAGCCCTGCACGGAAAAGACGAGGCGCCTGATTTGCATGCGGTTAAAAACATTGCCGAGGAACTGGAAAAATTGGCCCAGTACAAGGAAGAGTTTCCGGAAATTTTAAGGCGGCTCCATAATTTTAGCGCTACCGGCGCAGGCGAAATAAAAAAGGACGACGAGGTCTTTGTTGAGGCACTGAAGCAGGCCTGCGAGCGGGTCGCCTCGGATGAGCAAAAGAAGGTAATTTTTTCGGTAAAAACTTTTGACAGGGAAGCCCTTAACCGTGGCCCCCGCAGGGAGATGAAGGACATACTGATACAGCTTGTGCGGAACGCCGTACACCACGGCATAGAAAAGCCGGAGGAGCGCCTGTCGCTGGGCAAAGCTGAAACCGGGGAAGTTAAACTTTCAGTAAAAATGGAAAACAATAATGTTCATATTGTTTTTGGCGACGATGGCCGCGGCCTTGATTTTGAAAAAATCGCACATAAGGCGGATACCCAGGGCTTGTTGAAAAACCCGGCAAAAGACAAGACCAACAGGCAATTGCTCTCGCACCTTATTTTTAGCCCGGCCTTTAGCACCTCGGAAACAGAGGATGTCCATGCAGGCCGTGGGGTCGGCCTAAACCTGGTCCGCGACAGGCTGCGGGAAGTGCAGGGAAGAATTCATATTCACAACAAGGAAGGGCAGGGGCTTGGGTTTAGTATTCATATACCTGCTAAAGGGTAATGGTTAAAATCTACAATTGAAAACGCCACTCCTGGGTAACAGGCGGTTCTACAGGGATGTCCTTGTCCTCGGCATCCCCGTTGCCGTGCAGAACCTCATCATAAGCTCCGCAAGCATGGTCGATACAATCATGATCGGCAGCCTGGGAGAAATTGCCGTAGCTGCTGTGGGGCTCTGCTCCCTTTTTTTCATGCTTATTTTTTCGGTCAGTTTCGGGTTCAGCCACGGGGGGATGATCTTTTTTGCCCAGTACTGGGGAGCGAAAGACGAGAAAGGAATTTGCCGGGCCTATGGCATTACCCTGGTCTGCGTGATGGCAGTGGGTTTAAGCTTTGGCGGCCTTGCTGTTTTTGCACCAGAATTTATCATGCGGGTTTACACCGACAAGGAAAGCATTCAGGCCATTGGCGTCCAGTACCTGCGAATAGTTGGCTGGAGTTACCCGCTTCAGACACTGACCATCCTAATGTGCTTCCTGCTCCGTTCCATCGAAAAGGTCAGGGTTCCCCTGTATGCATCTGTCATTTCACTTGTTACGAACACGTTCTTCAACTGGGTTTTAATTTTCGGCAAATTCGGTTTTCCGAAAATGGGAGTCAGGGGCGCTGCAGTAGGGACGCTCATTGCCAGCGTAGTGCAGCTCCTCGTTCTTTACGTTTACTGTTTTACGGATAAACATTCCTTTATCACCAGGGTCAGGGAACATTATAAATGGGACAAGGCTTTTATTAAGGAGTATTTTAATAAAATTCTTTTCGTTGTGATTAACGAAATCCTATATGGCTCGGGGCAGCTCTTCCTTAACATGATAATAGGCCGCCAGGTTGAAACCGGAATCGCTGCCTGGGCGGTGTTCAGGGTGGTGGAAGGTTTTATTTTTTCTTTTTTTGTTGGCCTTTCAAGCGCCAGCTCAGTGATGGTGGGTAAGCGGGTAGGCGCGGGGGAACTCCTTGAAGGCTACACTGACGCCAAGCGTTTTGCGCTGCTCTGTCCCATGGTAACCTTGACGATTTGCCTTGCCGTTATCCTTCTCCGCTCCCCGATACTTCAATGTTTC
>JGI24702J35022_10000919_pt1 | contig 18351 bp, 20 predicted proteins | sample TergutTh196P4_FD_35022 | JGI IMG/M metagenome (IMG submission 35022)
TTTGTTAGATCTTCGGAAACAGTAAGATCATCAGGTAAGTTAATAATCTCGATCTTTTTCGCTTGTAATTTTTCACTCTCCACACGAATTAATCCGGCATTGTTGGTGATATAATAATCATCTTGCAGAACAAATACAGCTCCCCTCACCGGTTTGTGTTGCCATGGGTCTAACAAGCGTATATTTTTGTATTTATTTCCTACTTTCGGGATGATTTTCGGTTCAAAAGGAATTGTATATTCTGCAGCGATAGAATAGCGATAATTTTGAGCAATTGTGGGGTTAAGATTATACTCGTAGTTTATACGAAATTCGTGGTTCCAAGGTAAATAAAAACTTACATTGGTAAAAATTGCTAAATAGTTTTTCCAATCCTCTTGTTCGTAATATAAATGAGAAACTCCAAAATTTTGGGCAACAAGATGATTGTATCTTTGATAAATATTAAACTGAGATACTATATCTTTTTCGTGGGCATCAAAACTCATTCTGTTGAAAAAATTAATATTTAAAGATTGAATACTCGGATGAAATAAAGCAAAATTGAATTCAGCGATGTTTTTTTCTTCTCTAATTCTACTGATTTCTTCTTCTCTACAACCGAATAAGAATTCAGCTTCCCAGATACTTCTTTTGTACATTAAACCCGTTAAAGCTTCTTGTGTATAGAGTCTATTCTTTGTTGGTTGCAAAAATTTTGCTTCGGAAAAATAATATTTACCTCTTATTTGATAATGGTCTGTGAGATTAAGATAGAGGTTACCAAAAAGATTCGTAATATTAGTTTCGTAAGGTATAGCATATGTATATAGATTGGCTTCTTCTTGATAATGAGCTCGTAGATAAAGATTGAACAATTTACCCTTGTAACTAAAATCATCACTGAGATAATTTTTCTTGCGCTGGCTATTTAAAAGATTAAGTTCATCTTGACGAAAAGAAAATCGATGATAAAAAATTGGAGAATGATAGGTAAGTTCACTTGTTAAACCAGGCTTCTTATATTTAGAATTCAAAGAGTCTTGGGCTGTAAAGACCTCAAAATGAAGTTTCATATGCGGTCCAATTTTCAAGAGTGATTCTATAATTATTTTTTGGTGTTCAACACTATGATGTCCCCCAAGGAGAAACCATTTTTGCTCATGTTGGGAAGTATCCTTTTGATAATATTTTAATTTTAAAAACTGTTGTGGTTCATAGAATCTATTCTCTTTATCCCAAGCTAACCCAACAGCAAGTACATGGTGTACAGAATGATCATAGTATTGCTCTTGAACCAAAGAATGTTCAAAATAAAGAATACTGGGTGTGAAGGCTAATTTATAACCTCTTCCCCATTTATAATCATGGCGAAGGTCTAAATCATAACTATCCTCACCAAAAGAAAACTTTAATAAATCAGATTTCCAACTAAAATAGTATTGAGTAACTTCATTTTGACGGCTAAAATCATCATGTTTATAACGAACATACCAATTCAAATAAGGTGAAGGATAATCATCGAGATACCCATAACCGAAAAGGGAAAATCTTTGACTCCGGAGTATTCTTTTGGCATAAAAATCACTTTCATCATAGCTCATATAAGCTGAAAAATTTACAGGTAAATTATAAAAATCTCTTTGATATGGATAATTAGTTTTTTGTGCAATTGGTAAAACATTATAAATAGTGTGGGTTTGAGTCACGAGTTCGGTGGGGAGAATTTTAGTTATTGTGTATTCATAATTATAACTAATCCAAAAATCTTGTTTTTGCAAATTGGGAAGATGAGCTATTTTAAGTTTTAAGGTATCAGGGATACCCGGTGCTATAATTTTAGTGATTGGTGGTTGTTGCGATTTAAACTCTATGGGAAAAGTTCCTTTATTAACCAATAAGTAGTTTAAAGTATAGTCCAATTCTGGCAGGATAAAACGTCCATAAGCCAGAGGGATTATTTCCCAATCATCAATCACAACATGATTTATGCCTAAGATACCATGGTTTAAACTATTTCCTTGGTCATCTTTAATAATAAAAGGAAAATAGCGGTGTCCTGCATTTATTTGCGGATTCGGAGAAAGACTTAAAAAAATTAAGACTTTACTTCCAGGATTGATCATGGTTGGTGCTAGCTTGTTTACGGTGTAAGAGTCATCAAAATTATGAAAGAGATGAAAATAATCAGCATAGATATAAAATGCTTGTAAGCTAAGATTTTCACATACAATGGGTACAATTAAAATTTGTCCGGGTTTTGAATCCACATTTTGGGGAAAAGTAATCTTTAATTCTTGCCCCCATAATAAAACACTAAAACAAATTATTATAACCAAAGATAAATATTTTTTCATTTGTTCGTAAATGACAGCTGGTGTCCATAGATATAATTATTCCCACAATTTATAGTAATTATCGCATAATATTCATCAGGGGGAAATTCAGGAATATTTATCCGTAGTGTTTTAGAAAACCCTGGATAAATACGCACCGAATCATCAATATAACTACCCATAAATCTAGCTGTAGCATTATAAATATCAATTGTCGCAGTGGAATCGATCCATAAACTGCCTGTATTTTCTAATCCAATGGAAACATGGTCGGTTTTTTTTTCTACACTCTCCATACGTACAATAGGTTCACCGGTATTAATAATACTACTAATGATGTGAAATTCATAACGATAACTAACTTCAATGCTGGAAATATTAGTTAAGTCTTTTGTTGCCTCTTCTTCCAGAAAAAGTATGGACCAATACGAGCCTTGCAAGTCGTTACGCTTGGGAGCATGGATAGTAAACTGATACTGCTCTGTTGTTCTAGGGGCAATCATAAAAAAGTTCGAACAACTAATCCATTGGGCATTGGACCGGGTATTTTTTCCTGGTTCTGTATAAGCATATTCATCTTTGCCTAGCGAGGAAAAATCCGCTTGGGAAACTATAATTCGTATTGGGTCATATGAGGAATTATGTAAGCGAATCGAACCAGTAACAGTTTCATCAAAAGCTAATTGATACACTTTAATTAATTCATCTTGAACTATTAAATCAGCCCTTAAAAAACTAGCGAGAAAATAGATAAATAGAAGCAGTAAACATTTTTTCATCCTTGAAACCTCAGCAAATTAACTGATGAAATGAATTATGAATTTAACTTTAGATGCGCGGTCGCACAGTAAAAGTTACAACTCGAGAAAATGAGCTAGGAATTGCTTTTTCATTCGCCGAAAATTCAAAAAGCATTAAGACTTTATCATTAATAACATTACTAATATCTCGTACCACTGTTTGAGGGTGAACATCAAGATCAATATATCCAACGGAAACTCCACCATCGGGAGGATCAACTTTTAGTCGGAGCAAAGTATTAATTGGATCCGGTAATGGTTCACGCAGGTGGGCTGTAATTACATAATCACTTGCCGTACAGATAAGATCGTATGTATTATTAACTTCAATGCGGGGGCGATAAATTTTACCAAATTGGTTATCCCAGTTTAAAAAAAGGTTTATAACTGGCTTGCTAATCCGCAATTGGACAACTGTTGGTACAAGTAAGTTTAATCTGACATCGGCTTGGGTTGTTTGTGATAATAAACAACTAGCAACAAGCCAACAAGCAATCAATAGCATAAGATTTTTCTTCATTTTTTTGTCCTCTGTTTATATTTTATCGGATATTATTCATCATACTTTAAATTTTTTCGTAAAAAAAAAGGCTATTATTCCTAACAGCCCTGTTTGAGTATTTTGCGTCCTACTGATTCAACTTTGTATGGTGTGGTTAACCTTCAAACACTATCTTATGTTGTTCCCCAATTTTGATATATATTTGCTCATCATAATATTTTCGTCCATAACTACCATCTTCACCGGAAATGTAATCAATTTGAAAATTATAGGGATCTAAACCAATATTATTATTTTCCTCCAAACGACACCAAAAATAATTTGCTCCAGGTAGCAAAGATTCACCATGAAGTATTTCAATTGCTTTGCCATCATTCGTTGGTTTTTGAACTAAGTAGTAAATTTGCGTAATCGTATGCGGGGAAATATTATCTACTCTTAATCCTGCATGTGATGGTTCTAAGTTTAGGTGATAAGTTTCATCATAATCGACGGTAATTTGAAATTCCTTCATTTCAATTGAATTATAAAGCCTAGCATAAGTTTCACCCTCAATTTTTACTTTCACTTTTTGGGTCGGGGTACGAAGCAAATTTTTTTTTGTGATCTGATATGTATGTGTTTGAGTTTCATCTGCTTGCAGAATATATTGATGATCATCAAGAGCATAATAGATGTTATAGTTTGTTTTATTAGAAAGAATAATTTGGGACTTTTGGGAGCATCCCCAAATATTGAGTACAACGACGAAGATACACAATAATTTTCTCATGATGAATCCTTTTTGGGAATAAAAAAATTAGGACCGGGCTAACGGTGACACATCATGGTTTCCACTTAAGGCTGCTTGCTTCCACATCTGACCTGGTTCATAGTCCACAATTGCACCGGACCCGGCAAAAACAAAATATTTTATCATTCTTTTACTGTCAAGTGTTTTTTCGGGAAATCGCGCACCAATTATTTCTATTTTTTTCTTACTTGACAAAAATATTTATTTTGACAAAATGGCAAAAAAAAGAAAAAATCAACTCCACTGTACAAAAGGAATTATTCAGTAGGATCAAAGGAGATTCGTGTGAAATTAAGTGTTAAAATTCCCGCTTTGATCGGAATTATTGTCTTAGTTACAATAATCGTGATCATTTTACTGATGGAAAATTTAGTTAGTAATCAAGTAGAAAAAGCTCACCAAGATAAGCTAAATGTTTCTGTTAGCGCTAATGTTAAGCTCATTAATGCAAAACTAGAAGTGGAATTAGGTAAACTTTGGGAAGTGGCTAATCGAGCTCGAACGCGTTCAATGGACTGGGAAAATGTAGTCCGAGAAAGTCTTCTTGCCGATGTTCAAAGGCTTGAAGCTTTGGAGTTGGGGCTAGTTTATCCAGATGGTTTAGTACACTATGTTTCAGCAAATACAACTGCTAATCTTGGTGATAGAGATTATATCCAACAAGCCTTAAAAGGTAAAAATAATGTTTCTGATGTTATCGTCAGTAGGGTTACAAATAGCTTGGTCTTAATGTTTGCAGCTCCTGTTGTGGAAAATAACGATCCTGGAGCCCGTACAATTGGAGCTTTAATTGAACGCCGTGATGGCTCTATAACTTTAAAAGAATTTATAGATCAAACACAAACCCTAGAAGGAACACAAGCATTTATGATTAACAAAGAGGGAACAATTGTTGCCCATAATAATATTGATATGGTCTTGAACCAAATAAATCCCCTCACCGAGGGTAAAACTAACCCAGATTTTGCTTCTCTTGGAGACTTAGTAGCGCAAGCTGTGAAATATAAATCGGGTACTTTCCGTTATCATGAAAAAAATAAATCATATTTAGTTTCCTACCAAGATATTCCTGATCACCAATGGATACTAATTGTAATGCTTGATGAGGCAATTGTTAAAGCAGATACAATAAAAGTACGCAACAATATTATCTTCATCGGATTCATCTGCTTAATAATAGGTATTATTGTTTCCATCTTTGTGGGACGCTCTATTGCGAACCCAATTATTATGGTGGCGAATGTTGTGAAAAGTGTTTCCAAAGGAAAACAAGGTTATGATTTAACCAAAAAAATCAACTCTCATTCCAAAGATGAAACAGGAGAATTAGCCACTTATTTTAACGAACTATTATGGACTCTGCGAAGACCTATGTGCGAAATTAGGAATGTTATTAATAGTTCCATCATGGTTACAAAAGAGCTTTCTTCCATTAGTAACCAGATGGAAATTGGAAATAATGAAACTGTTGCTAAAAGCAATAACATTACAGATATCACCAATGCCATGGCGAATAATATCTCTTCCGTAGCAGCTAGTTCGGAAGAAGTTTCCTCGAGTGCTAGTGATGTTACTAACACTGCTGCTTTAATGTCAAAAAGCATGGATTCTATTGTTTCTGCGATTGATGAAATGGACCGAAATATCGTAAGAATTGCAGGTAATACAAATAAAATGAAACTTGTATCTGAAGAAGCGAACACTAAATCTGATCATGTAAACACAATTATGAAAAAATTAGAAAAAACTGCTAACGAAATTGGAGATGTTACCCAAACTATTAAATCTATAGCTAATAAAACAAATTTATTAGCGTTGAATGCTTCTGTTGAAGCGGCCCGGGCAGGAGATACAGGGAAAGGTTTTGCCGTTGTTGCCGACGAAGTGAAAGCCCTGGCCAGCCAATCAGCAACAAGCGCTGATGATATTGAACGTAAAATTTCTGATATCCAACGAGAAATACTCCAAGCTTCTTCAACTTTTCTTGGTGTTTCCGTGATTATCAAAGATATTAATCACAATGTTGAGGAAATAAAAGGATTAATGGAAAATCAAACAAAGTCGAGTAATTCGATCGCCACCAATATCACGGAAACAAATGATGGAGCAAAATCTGTCGCCACAGCCATTGGTGAAGTTGCCAAAGGTAGCCATCTGATCGCTGAAAACTCCAATGATATTTCTCGAGGCACAATTGAAGTTAGTGAACATATGATAGAAATGAATAACACTGCTAATAAAGGTGTGGAAGGTTCAACAATTGTGAGTGACTTTTCACAAAAGCTAAAAGAAATCTCCTCTGATTTGAAAATTGCCATTGAAAAATTTGAATTAGGGTGTAGCGAATGCGAAAATAAAGTCTGTAATGCTTCCGTAAAAAATCTTGAAGAATTAATATCTAAAAGTAAAGTATGGATAAAGTCATCTTCTACTACCCCCAAAAAAGGAAGAAAATTATTAAACTAACAAGCACCAAATAGGGTGATATTTCAAGGCAATAAGCATTCAATTGATCTTTTATACTATTCCTCGTATAAAATGAAATATTATCTTTTCTGGATTGCTTTGCTGTGCTCGCAAAGACGAGGTATATTTTAAACGAGGAGTAGTATAATATGGAGATCTGTAAAGTCCCGAAATCTATATACCCACTTTAATAGATACTACCGGGAAAAAATTCCTCCTGTCATTTTTCTCCTTGACAAAAATAGTTGGTTTTTAATAATGACAACTATATGTCAGTAAGAAGTAGATGGCAAGTCACTGTGGTTCCAAGTGGCTCGGGAACAATTTATTCTTGGAATACTAGTAGGAAAGAGGGATTAATTTACGTCTCTATTTTTTTACTTGTCATGATTATTGTTTTTCGTGGTCTTGTTTATATTGGGAGAAGTAACTACGATTTAATTAAATTAAATAATTTACACAAAGAAAATCAAAAACTCCTAGCCGAGATGACAGAATTTTCTCACCAAATGGATATCTTGTTACTTAGAATAAAAGTTATGGAATATTGGGAAGATCACCAACGCGAGACCAGAGATTTAAAGTCAGTATCGTCTGCTCTTCGTAATTTGGGCTTTGGAGGCGAACCATATACCGATCTAACTTTTTTTCCTTTCCAACAAGAAATACATGATATCTTCAATGAAAATTTAAATAAACTTTTGTTTTTATCCGCCAAAGTTAATCTAACATACAATACCCATTATGATCTCCTAGAAGCTATCCGACTCCGGGAATTACAATTAAATGGTACTCCAAGCATTTGGCCAACATTTGGGAAGATTACTTCCAACTTTGGATTAAGGCACCACCCCATCTATCATTATAATCATTTTCATGGCGCTTTAGATATTGCGAATGAAGCTGGAACTCCTGTGTATGCTACTGCTGAGGGAGTTGTTGCTTTTGCTGATTATCAAGTAACTTGGGGTAACATTGTCCGTATTAACCATACTTTAAACTACCAAACAAGATATGCCCATTTAGAAAAGATTATTATCAAGAAAGGTAATTTTGTACATAAAGGTCAAATTATTGGTTATATGGGGAGAACTGGAAACACAACAGGTCCCCATCTGCATTATGAAATATATGACCTTGCAAGTAAAACATACCGTAACCCCAATTCATATGTAGACTTATCAGATGAACAAATTGTCGCCAATCAATATCTCAAAAACAAATAATATTCAATCTTCCCCAAAAAAAATGGTGGGTGTTACAGGACTTGAACCAGTGACCCCTACCATGTCAAGGTAGTACTCTAGCCAGCTGAGCTAAACACCCACAAGAACAAAAAAACAAAATCTCTTTTTTATGTCAAGCACAATATAGAACTTTATAATATTATTTTCTCATGGTGTTTATATAGTATTGGATAAACATTTTTATTTCTATACTAAAAAAAGTTGTAGGTCAATGACTTTTTATGAGATTTAAACATATTCATTATAGTGATGAGCATCGCGACCTAGCAATCATGAAAATCATAACCTATTATCTTACATAATGTTACTTTTTTCCTCCTGGATTGCTTCCTCAATCGCTACGCTGCAGTTTTTCGTAATACTGTTCCTCATTTTATCCTATTCCTCGTTTACAATGAAATATTATTTTTTCTGGATTACTTTGCTGTGCTCGCAAAGACGAGGTACATTTTAAACGAGGAATAGTATAAAATGTAACTCGAACTTTCCTCGTCATTGCGAGGAACGAAGCAATCGAGACCATAAATACACCACCGGTTGGGAAGCCAACGCTACTTTTTAACGAGGAATAGTGTAATAACAAAAATCACCATTATGAGACAACATTTTTATATTCATAATATGGTCATTTTTTTCATTATGGCTGGTAGATTTGTGTTTCTAAAAATATTGCTGGTTATATATTGGCGAGCGCAATATGGTTAAAATGCTTCTCCAATAGTTAAATAAAACTCGAAATCTTTGAAAGAACTTTGGAAGCTTTGGGCTAAATCAACCCTAATTGCTCCAAAAGGAGTATAATACCTCATTCCTATACCGCGTGAATGGTATAACTCTTTGATATTATAATCAAATGATTCGCTCATCACTTGCCCTGTATCATACAATAGTGCAACACTAAAGTTACGTGTAAAAGGTACTCTTGCTTCTGCATTTATCAAGAGAGATGTTTTCCCGCCTAATTTATTTTCGTTATCTGGGTAAATACTATTTCTTTTCCAACCCCTTATGGATTGTGCCCCCCCTAATTTAAGTCGATCCGCCGGAGCAATTTCAGCGTTATCGTCCATTTCCTTCAGAGTTTGACCAGCTATTCGAAAGGCAAATAAAAACCAGTCTTGGATTGGTTGGTAGAATCTAAGTTCTTGGTTCAGCATATAATATAGATATGAAGTTTTCAAGAAAACTCCTGTTCTGCCAACTCCCGTGATGAAATGAAACCCTTCCACAGGGTTTACTTTAGGATTTGCATAATTAATGTCTAGTTGGGTATAAATTGTCGATTGATCAAAAATTGATTCAGCTAAAGAATAAGAATTACTTACCCTTTCATAGTTGCTTTGATCCCATGAATGAGCAAGATGAACCGTCCAATGGCGAAAAATGGGATATGAAAATGAAGTTACATTACCGAATATATTTAAATTATAATCTTTATCAAGTTCTCTACGAGTATATGGGTTTAAGGTTAGGGTTAGTTTTCGGTGTATAAAAGCTGGTTGAATCCAGCGAAACTGAAGATTGTACGGTTCAAATTCTGTGTAGCGGACCGATAATTGTTGTTGATCTGCTTTTTTAAAGATATTATGGTGAGTAAGATCAACTTTCGTACGAAATCGTTCTTCAGTTCCATACCCAACTCCAAAGGTTGCGGTCCACTTAAAATTTTCCACAAAATTAAAAGATGGAGTTACCCGATCTGTTCCTTCAATAAAACTAGGATATAGTTGGATTCCTCGAAAAACTCCTAGTCTTTGTAAATTATCTCTTGTTTCGTTAATCACTTCCATATTGTAAACCATAGAGTCTTGCAAAGTAATTTGTTTGCGTACCGTTGCTCGATCAGTATTACGATTGCCAGAAAAGCGTAAGCCTTGAATATAATATAATTGTTCGGGATAGATGAGATAATTAATGTCTACTGTTGCTTGTTCTTGTTTTTCATCTTCATGAAGGGTTATTTGATAATCTGTGGTTGCTTTCAAGTATCCATCATTTTGGTATTTTTCTTTGAGAATATCTAAATCATTGAATAGATGAGTATCTTGGAAAATTTTACCCGGCTTTAATTCGATCCCTTTTTGGCGTAAGAAAAAATTATTTTTTTTTAGCTTAATCGGGTTATTAATCTCTAGTTTGTTGTCCACAATAAATTTCACATCACTAATCAGAACAGGTTTATTCTCTTGGATAGTATAGATAATTTGAATTTTATCTCCTTTTTTTTCAATTAATTTAGCATCTAATTGGGCATACAAAAAACCTTGTGACTTAAGTAAACGGAGAATATTTTCTTGGTCTTGACGAAAAAGATTAATATTGTAATAAGTTCTATCTTTCCGCCAAAATTGCATTTTTTTGACAAAACTATCCGGTTTTAAGTTTAATTGCTTAGTAATATCTGATTTTTTTGTATGTTTATTACCCTTAATGGTTAATTTTGTTAAGATAAAATCATCAGCTAAAAGAATACTAATATTTAAGAAAAATATTACAACTAAAAAAAATTTCATATTTTATAGCAATCTAGCTTCTGAACATCGTTTTGGGGTTCAATATCATTATATAATATTACAGATGGGCAGAAAAAATAGGCCATTAATTAGCTACCTACATTTTCTTCCTCTTGTTCCTTACCCATATCATTATATTTGGCAAGGAAAAACAAATAATTATTTATTGAGTAATTAAAACTTTTTTCCAATTCTCGAGAGCTTCAATCAATAAGGATTGTTCTTCGTCAGGTAAATTGGTTAGAACAACATTAATTTTAGCAATTACTCCATCTTTAAACTGGTTAGTAACATTTATTCCTGTTTCTGTGATTTGAGCATAATTTACTCTCCGGTCATCATTAGAATTAATTCTCGTTACATAGCCCTTCTTTAAACATGTATCTATTAAATGAGTGATTCGTGAATAGGAAACATTCAGGAAATCTGCTAATTCTTTCATATTGATCGCTTTGTTTTTTTTCATCAAATAATTTAATAAAGTATATTCAGTCCTACCAAGTCGATTTTGCTTTTCTTGTGAATAATCAAAATGAGTCATTAACTCGTGAATGAAAGCAATTTTGGCAAAAAATTTGTGTCCAATAGTAATCTTACTCATAACTCCATCTTTTCTCTTCTTGCAAGAGAGTAAACAACATTTAAAACTACAGCAAAAGGCGGTTGTACAAGGTATTTATAGTTATTTGGTTAATAAACTTTCAAGGTGTCGAACATATGCTGAAGCCCCACCTTTTTGATATCCAGTCCTGGCTATCACCTCACCTTCTGCATTCACCAGCATAATTGTTGGATACCCTTTGATCTTATATTTTTTTTGTAAACTTGCATTTTGGTCCTTAATCTCTTTGCTTTGAGGAATTTTACTCGGAAAATCAGCTTTAAAAAGGATTAAGTTATCTTGAGCATACTGTTGAAAGGTTTTCTGACTAAATACTTCCTTATCTAGTCTTTTACACCACACACACCAGTCACTTCCAGTAAAATTTATGAGGATCGGTTTTTGGGTTTCTTGTGCTAAAGTAGTAACACTAACCCAATCTTCTGACCAAGTATTACTGGCAAGTTCTTTTTGACAGCTAAGTAGAAAACCTAATATGAAAAATAACCAAAAATATTTTTGCATGTTTTAACTCCTGTTCTTTATTTAAAGAGAGAATCTTCTTCAACAAGATAACCTTCTTTTTTAACAATTTAATTTATTCTTATCATTAAGAATTATTCTTGATAATAATTCAACCCAGTGATTTAAAGCTGAATAAACTGCTTCCACATGCTCGGGAGGAAGTTTTTTTAAATACTTGTTATACATGGACACATTTTTTTTTAGGTAGTCTTCAGCTATTTTTGCCCCTTCAAGAGTTATTTGCACATATAAAACACGGCGATCTTTTGTTCCTGCATCACGAGTAATGTACCCTTTTTTAATTAAGCTATCTGTTAGGTGGGTGATACGACTGCAAGAAACATGGATGTATTCTGCAAGTTCTCTTAACATTACTGGGCGTTGGCGTTGTAATAGATAGGTCAATAAATTACATTCCACACGACCTAGTTTAAAAGATTGCTTGATGGAAAACTCGTTGTCTAACATAATATCATATATTTCGTTGCAAGCATGAAATAATTGTTCAGCTATTGTTGAATTCATTTAGACTCCTTTATTTTCTACAACTAAAACCATAATCGTATTGATGTCAAAAAATAAAAGCTACTAATTGAGGCAAGGAAAATTTTCTCCAAAAATAAAATATTTTAACCTGAGCACTTTTCTCAACACAATTGTTCATAAATCAACAAGGTGATCAATAGTAGCTACAAAAGTTTCAACGCCTGCTGGTTGAAAAAGTATATTTTATGATCAAAAGATTCTGAATAAGGAACTTATTATTTTTCTATTATGCCATTTCCACTTAAAATTAATTGTAGTGGCAACCTCCGAATGCTATAATGGCAATTGGAAATCTCCGCTCCGATAGTTGTTAAAGTATAGTGGAAAGGCTATAAATCTAGTTGACAACAATCAACACTGAATAATTTTGGTTAGAGTGGTAAAATAATGATTATACTATTCTTCGGTTAAAATGAAATATTATTTTTTCTGGATTGCTTTGCTGTGCTCGCAAAGACGAGGTACATTTTAAACGAGGAATAGTATAAGCACCAAGATCACCTATCTTTTGCTTATCTATTATATTACTATTAAGTAAGGCTGTCGCATAGTATTTTTTCTGCGCAGACAATACAATCTAGTATGGTAAAGATTCAAATGGAAGAGAAGCAGAGCACGCGAAAACAAAGGTTAAACATATCATATTATCTGTTATATAATATACATATAGTTCATGTTTACTAAAATCCTTCTTTTGAACTAGTTTCCCTCTCTTAAGCTTGATGATTGTACTTGCTAGCAGACAGCTCTTCGAAGGACAAACGATGTTTAATTATTTATTAGTTGGTTTGGGAAGCTTTTGTGGAGGACTCATTAGATACTGGGTAGCCTTGTTATTCGTTAGCAAAAAAGAAATGCTATTTCCGTATTCCACTTTACTAGTTAATATTAGTGGGTGTTTTTTGATTGGTATTATTTTGGGTTTATACGCGAAAGGACATCTATCAAATGAAGTAAAATTACTATTAATCACAGGTTTTCTCGGTGGTTTCACTACTTTTTCAGCTTTTTCCATGGAAACAGTTCTACTGATTAAACAAGGGTTAATTATCCAGAGTATACTCTACATACTTGCTAGTGTAGTTTTAGGACTATTAGCAACTGGTTCTGCTTATTATTTATTTAAATGATATATCACCGTTATTTGTTTATAATTTTTACTCAGTTTCTTTATATTGATTAAAGAAATAACTTCCTTAATTACCTTTCATTCTTCTGAGCACCAAATTAGTTATATCCACAGTGGTTTGGTCTAAAGAGTAATTATTGTGATTAATTGTTTTAAGAGAGTAGATAACTTTTCCGTCTGTATTAAAAATCAAAGAAATATCTTCCGCTTTAGCAATCCTTTCGATATTCATTTTAAATTTGTTAAGGATTTGTTCATTTAATGTTTTAATTTGTTCCTCTGTTAAATTTGACTCATGATAAGCAATTTCTAAAGCTTTAGTTCTTTCTTCAAATGTTTTAGCGTTAGCAAATTGTTTTCTCCAATTACCCAATTTTTGAGATATAATAGCTATGGCTTCTTCTTTAATCACTAATTCTTGTTGCACAAAAGCCATTCTTATTTCTTGCGATTTTAAGCAACAATAAATGCTAAAAAGTACGATAATGAAAATTAGTTTTTTATTCATCAATCCCTCAAAAATATTCATAATGTTCAAGAGTTTTTTTTTGATCAAAGTAAACAACCTTATTTGCCACATAATTGCATCATAAAAACACTAGCAATAAGGTGAATGATCATTGTAATAACAAACCAAAGGAGAGAGAGTTTTCTTTTTTCTTGTTTTTTTCCGTGAATTGAAGAAGGAATATTGGTAAAGTGCCAACAAACAATATAGGATTGAAAAAACCAAAAAAGAAAAACAACCAACAAAACCATACCAATGCTAAACTAGTTGATATAATAGCAAAGACTATAATAAGGAGCAGCCGGAGATTCTTGCTGGGTGTTCTCAATTTCTGTTCTTCTTCTACGGAGTTTATGGAACTATCTTAATGAAGCAAATAAATTGAAGCTTCATTCCCTTCTCGGTTCATACTAAAAATCGGAAATGATGTTCCCTTTATCCATAAAGAACGATTAAATAGAAGAAAAAAACACCAGAAAGACCTAGTAAAACCTACCAACTTGCTCTTGTTACACCGGGAATTTCTCCATTAGAAGCAAGTTTACGAAAGCAAAGTCTGCAAAGTCCAAAGTCGCGGAAAAACCCTCTTGATCTACCACAGATTTGACAGCGGTGATATGCTCTAACTTTGAATTTTGGTGTTCTATTTGCCTTTACGACCCATGATTTTTTTGCCATAATTAATTCCTTTGTTGTTAAAAAAAATTATTTTAAAAAAAAAATAATTTCTCTTATTATAAAAATTTTCTAATATTTATTTTAGTTTTTCTTGACGAAAGGTAAACCAAGTAAACGCAATAATTCACGACCTTCCTCATCAGTGCGAGCAGTAGTTACAAAAGATATATTCATTCCGCGAATTGCATCTATTTTGTCATAGTCAATTTCTGGGAACACAGTTTGTTCCTTAATTCCCAAGGAATAATTTCCTCTGCCATCAAATGAATTCAAAGGAATTCCTTTAAAATCTCGAACGCGTGGTATAGTAATGGAAATAAGTCTATCTAGAAATTCGTACATAACCTCTCCACGTAAAGTTACCTTACACCCAATAGCTACACCTTGTCGGAGTTTAAAATTAGAGATCGATTTCTTGGCTTTCGTGATTAAAGGCTTGCGACCGGTAATCTGAGTTAGATCTTTTACGGCGTTATCAAGGATCGCTTTATTTTGGGTAGCTGCTCCCACCCCCATACTAATCACCATCTTCTCAAGTTTAGGCGTCTGATTCTTATTTACATAACTAAATATTTTCATCATTTCTTCAACAATTTCACTACGATATTTTTCTTTTAATCTGTTCATGTTTTTTCCTTTTTACCAATGCTAAACAATCGGTATTACTTTTAATTATTGACTGATTTCCAAACAGTCAAGTAGAAATAAACTATCGGGAACTAGCCTGTCTTAGTTCGATGTTGCTTAGTTCTTATCCAGCTCATCCCCAGTTTTTTTGCAAACCCGAATTCTTTTGTCACCAACTTTTTTCCATGCTACTTTAGTAACAGCATTCAATTTTGAATTGAACAACATTACATTAGAAACATGAACAGGGGCTTCTTTTTCGATAATTCCCCCCTGTTGATTTTGTCTATTTGGTCGAACATGTTTTTTAATAAAATTCACATTTTCGACAATCACTCTTTGCTTAACAGGAAAAACTTTGAGGATCCGACCTTTTTTTCCCTTATCTTGACCAGCAATGACTACTACATAATCACCTTTTTTTACACATAATTTATTTTGCATGAAAATCTCCTATTCATCAAAAAAAGTGTTTTAAACTACTAAAAAAACCTGATAGAGTAAGAAGTATGATACCTACAAGAACAATAACAGTAGGTCCTATTAAAAACCACATAATACAACCTATTTGTTGTTTAGTTTCTTTCAAAACCTTTATTATCTCATCAAGTTTTTGTTCTGACATTTTCTTTTCCAGTAAACTTCATCAAGGCCTCGTAACCACATTTATATGATATGTGCAACAAGACATAAAAGCTTTATAAAACTTCTGGGGCAAGTGATAAAATTTTTGTAAACCCATGTTCCCGTAGTTCTCGGGCAACAGGACCAAAAATTCTTGAACCTTTTGGTTCGTGACGATCATCGATAACAACGGCAGCATTATCTTGAAATCGAATATAAGAGCCATCAACTCTCCTAATCTCTTTGGCAGTTCGAACAATAACAGCTTTTTCAACAGTACCTTTTTTTACTTTGCCCCCGGGGGTTGCAGTTTTTATGGCTACAACTATAATATCTCCTACACTAGCATACTTCCTTTTAGTTCCACCAAGTACATTGATACACATGGCTTTTCTTGCTCCAGAATTATCAGCTATATTTACAACTGTTTGAATTTGTATCATGATCATGCTCCTCTACTTACTTCTTTCAATAACGCGTGTAAGTATCCATCTTTTTCTAGCACTTAAAGGTCTTGATTCTGTGATCTCAACAGTATCACCTTCATTACAGTCATTTGTCTCATCATGAGCCATAAACTTTTTATGTTTTCTCACAACTTTCTTATATAAGGGATGCATGAACTGTCTGCCAACTCGTACAACAATTGTCTTATCCATCTTGTTGCTAACAACAGTTCCTATCTTTTTAACTTTTCTTTCTGTTGCCATTTTTTGCCTCTTGTTTTGGTTTTTGAGTTATAGCCTTTTCTTCGTTTTGTTGCAACTGTGTTAGAAGAGTATTTATCCGGGCTATATCCCTTTTAGTAGTACTAATCACACTATAATTAGTTAAAGTTTTTTTTGCTAGCTGGAAACGTAAATTGAATAGAGCTTCTTTTTTATCCTCTAATAATTTCTGTAATTCAAGTTTTGGCAGATTTCTTAATTCTTCTATTTTCATAAATCCATTCCCTCTCGTGCAATTATTTTAGTTGTGATTGGTAGTTTATTACCTGCTAATCGTAAAGCTTCTTTTACAGTCTCTAAACCAACACCATTAATTTCAAACATAATTCGGCCTGGTTTAACAACAGCAACCCAATACTCTGGTGAGCCTTTACCTTTACCCATACGTGTTTCTGCGGGTTTTTTGGTTATTGGTTTATCAGGGAAAATTCTGATCCAAACTCGTCCCTGTCTTTTCATTTGCCTCGTAAGCGCCACACGAGCAGCTTCTATTTGACGAGAAGTAATCCACCCATCTTGTGTAGCCATTAAAGCATAATCACCAAAATTAACCTCCGAACCACGGTATGAAAGCCCAGTCCTGCGACCTTTCATCATTTTACGATATTTTATTTTCTTTGGTGCTAACATTTATTTTCTCCTCTTGGATGCTATAAAAACGACATCTCTATATGAAAAGATGAATCAAGAGACACGATGTCTGTTCTATCATCTAAAAATCATAACTAGTCTAGAATATCCCCTTTATAAATCCAAACTTTTATTCCGATAATCCCATATGTTGTTTCCGATTCTACGTGCGCATAATCAATATCGGCTCTTAATGTTTGGAGAGGGGTTCTCCCTTGTTGATAACGCTCTGTACGAGCCATTTCGGCTCCTCCTAAGCGACCAGAACATTGAACTTTAATACCTAAAGCTCCTTCTTTTAAACAATTGCGAATAGCACTTTTCATGGCTCGTCGAAAAGCTACTCGCTCTTTCAACTGACGTGCAATTTCTTCTCCAACCAATTTTGAACAGAGCCAAGGCTTTTGTAAGTTATTGATGTTTATAAAAACATTAATGTGATTTTGCCTTTGTTTATTGATGAAAAGAGCAATTTCATTTCTTAACATATCAATAGCTTCACCTTTTCGCCCAATAACAACACCGGGACGAGCTGTATGAATATCGATATTTATAGAATTGGTTTTACGAGCAATTGTTACTTTGGAAATTGCTGCTCCAACTAATCGATCATTAATATACTTTTTTATTTTCAAGTCTTCGTGAAAATTTGTCACAAACTCTTTTCCGGTTGCAAACCAGACAGAGTCATGGATTTTATTTACACCGATCCGAAAAACGATGGGATTAATTTTTTGACCCAAATTTTCCTCCATTATAAATATAACGAACAAGGTTCGTTTTAAACAACATTAGTAATGCCAATTGTAATGTGACATGTTCTTTTTCGAATAGGAACTGCTGAACCTTTGATAGATGGAATAAACCTTCTATGGATAACAGCTTCATTTGCCCAAGCTTTATCAACAATCATTTTACTAGTGTCAATTTTGCCGCTTTTTTGTGTTGCATTGGCAACAGCCGATTTAAGTAACTTATCGAGGTCACGAGAGAGTTTTTTTGTTGATAAAGTTAGAATTATTTGGGCTTTACTAACTTCCTGACCGCGAATTAGATCCAAAATAAGGCGAGCTTTTCGGGCTGAACCCCGATGGTGTCGTAAACTTGCCTTAGCTTCAA
>JGI24702J35022_10000920_pt1 | contig 18349 bp, 16 predicted proteins | sample TergutTh196P4_FD_35022 | JGI IMG/M metagenome (IMG submission 35022)
CCCCTCCTGTGGAGGGCCGAGCACATAGAGGGCGAGGATGTTCGTAGGGGCGCGATTTATCGCGCCCAATGAGCACGAGCGCCGCAATTTGGGCGCGATAAATCGCGCCCCTACGTGAGCATCACCGACGCAGGGCGAATACGCCTGGGCTACATTTTGTTCAGGGCGACTACAGGTCAGCACTGCTACAACCGCATTGACTGCATTGATAAACCTAAGTTAAAAACTATTGTGACTTGCCCGTATTTTCGTTAAATACGGGCAAGTCACGTTCGTAAGCATTTGAATCAAAATCGCTCTTGCCTACATTAGCACGGCTTCCGCTTGCGCACGGCTGTGCCCACTAAGCCCAATCCTGCCAGCAACATGGCCCAGGTTTCAGGTTCGGGAACAGGGTTGAGGTACGCTATGTGGACACTATTGGCATCAATAATGCGGTGATCGGAATTCCATGTCATCCACCTATTTCTTTCGTCTATGCCATACAGATCATCTCTTCCTCCGTTCCCAAGTACTCCACCGTTATCTATAATTTGAGCCAGTGTCAGACGTTCGATAGAGCCGTCAACGTCATATTCAACCCATGACTGGTCAAGGTTGATGACGCTAGAATCAGCACGTATTAGCCCTGCATCAACAAGATTAAAGGCTTCCATAGGTATCACCGTCTGAAGCGTGTAGGCGTATCCTTCTCCCGAGGAAGCAACAGCTAACCACCCAAAGGCTGTTTGTTCACCTGATGATGTCTCACTTGGGCTGAGTACTCTGAGTTCGTCATCGTAAAGATAGAAGCGCTGCTCCCCAACATCCCCATTCCATAAGACGGTCGCAGTGGCAGCGTTTGCCGATGCGCTACCCAAGACGGCAGCAATGGAAAATACCAGGGCGGCGGCGGTCGATAGTGGTTTCATTTTCATGTCCTCTAAGAGGGTTACGTTGTGATGCGTAAAGCTATGCTTCACTGTACGATAGAGAATGCTGATATACAATACGCATTTGTATTAGGTCTTAAGTTATACGGCAGGCAATGCAATACTTTTCATTCGGGCAAAAATCATGCGCGTCCGTAGCGCGTTGGCCTGGAGTGCCATGCGCCATGCGACCCCCGCCTGACCTGCCCGCTGTGAAAGCGTTTGGCAGAGACGGAGCCGAAATGGAGAAAGCTCAGAGCGATCGGGCCTTGATGACCGCTTCGGTGCGGTTGCTCACATTGAGCGCGCGAAAGATGGCTGCCAGATGGATTTTGACCGTGCCTTCGTTGATCCCCAGCGCGCGGGCGATCAGTTTATTGGGCTTGCCCTGGGATAGCAGCTCCAGTACTTCCACCTGGCGCTCGGTCAGCACGTTGCGCAAATTCTCCCGCGTGGACGCGCCCTCGCTGTGCGATGTCACGGGGTCCCTGGGAGAGGGGGGAGACTCCTGGCCCGCCGGGTTCCCGGAGGGCGCGCGCGCCTGGGCGTCTACGCCAGTGGTAAGGGCCGACAGTATCAGCGGTGGCACATATATGCCGCCAGCCAGCACCAGCCGTACTGCCGAAAGCATCACATCTCCCGAATAGGCCTTTGGTATGAAGCCTGCCGCACCGCGTTCGAGCATGTCGCGCGCCAACCTTGAATCGTTGGAACCGGAGAACACGATCACGGGCAACATCGGATGATGGCGAAACAACTCGTCCACGTGCGAACAGCCGTCGGCGTCGGGCATCTCCAGCTCAACAATCGCGAGATCCAGTGTGTCGTCGGCGAGAGTACTCAATTCGTGAGCATTCGTTGCAAAGACAAACTCCGCGTCCCGCGCGATTTCTGATAGCCTGGTCCTGGTTGCCTCAGCAACAAACCGATGGGTGTCCGCTATGAGGATCTTCATTGGCTCGCGTTTCTTTCTTTATGATATCGACGCTTAATGTCGCCGTAGTAAAACGACCAAGGTACCACATATATAAACCACTGTGGTGGATTATAAGCAAGGCAATCACAGGGCAATCGCGTCAAACAGGCTCCGATCCGGGTAGCCGATCGCGGCGGAGATCGGGAGTCGCGGCAATGAGACGGCGAGCCTTGATCCCGCCCTTGCGTAGAGCGGGGTCGAGGCGGATGAGGTTCAAGGTGATGTGCCTGGGGACGGCGAGGTCGTGGGCGGCAGGCTGAAAATGCAATGGCGCTGCTGCTCAAAGTGGCGCAACCCGTAACCGGCATCAGAGTCCTCCCGGTGCCGGCAAGAGGAAATCGCGCCGACAAAGGCCATGGAACAGGTCGCGGGGCTGATCCTTATACATTCGTCTATCTCCTTCGTTGCATTGACTACCCGGGGAAAGTTCTTGATTATTACTCATAAGTATTATCCTGCGACCCTTTCGAAAAGTCAAAAAGAGGCAATGCTCCAAAATGCTGACACCCAATCTCGTCGATGTCTTGCTTGCACCGGTCCGCGAGGATGCGCCTTGCGGCGACAACCTGGAATACGATCCGGCCTTCACCGCGTTGGAAACCGCCTCGCAGGGCAAGCCCGAGCAGCAGTTCGGTAAAACTGTGATTACGGCCGTTGAACCCGAATGGGGTGCGGTGGCCGAGCAGGCACAGGCGCTGCTGCAACGTACCAAGGATCTGCGCCCGGCGCTGTTGCTGGTACGTGCCGTGGCCCACGAACAGGGGCTTGAAGGCTTGCTGCTGGGCCTGCAATTGCTCACCGGCCTGCTCGACCGCTACTGGGAACAATTGCATCCGCGCCTCGACGACGACAACGACCCGACGATGCGCATGAACATACTCATCCCGCTGAACGACCCGGCAATGTTCGTGCACGACCTGTACAGCGTGCAGGTAGGCGTTTCGCGCGGCATGGGGCCGGTGCGTGTGCGCGAAATCGCGGCCTCGCACGGCATGCTTGCATCCGGCGCCGAGACGCCATCGCAGGCGCAGATGCTGGATGCGCTGGCCGAAATACAGTCCGGGCAACCCGCGCTGGCCGGGACGCTGGCCGGGTTGGCGCCGGCCCTGGTTGCGTTGCAGCGCGTGATCAGTGAGCGTAGCGGCCGGGACGGCCTGCTCGATCTCGACCGGCTTGTTCCGATCGGCGGGCTGCTCGCCCAGATCGGCAGCGCGCTCGGCGGCGACGAGAGCCTGGACGCGGCAACCGCCGGCACCGAGGGAGATGCCCTCGCCGACGGCCTCATGCCGGTCGGCGCGCCACGTGACGGCGGCATCTGCAGCCGCCGGGACGCGTTACGCGTTCTCGACCGTGTGATCGCCTATTTCGAGCGGGCCGAGCCAGGCAACCCGGCGCCGCTGCTGTTGAGCCGCGCCAAGCAGCTTATCGGCGTGAGTTTCTTCGACATCGTGACCAACCTCGCGCCCAATGCGCTTGACACCATCGAAACCGTCACGGGCCGTCGCCCCTCGTCTGAATGAATCATAAAAAGTTGTCAACGTCATCGTCTTGCCTATATATTCACACGTTCATTTCCAAGGAGTTCAACCATGCCCGGTAGTAGCCAGAAATTCATCGCGCGCAACCGCGCCCCCAGGGTTCAAATCGAGTACGACGTGGAACTCTACGGCGCCGAGAAAGTAATCCAGCTTCCCTTCGTCATGGGCGTGATGGCCAATCTTTCGGGCAAGCCTGCCGATCCGCTCGCGCCGGTAGCCGATCGCAAGTTCCTCGAATTCGATGTCGACAACTTCGACGCGCGTATGAAGGCCATAAAGCCGCGCGTCGCCTTCCAGGTGGAAAACACGCTCACCGGGGAAGGCCAGTTGAACGTCGAGCTGACGTTCGAGAAAATGGACGACTTTTCTCCCGCCGCCGTCGCGCGCAAGGTCGATGCCCTGAACAAACTGCTCGAAGCGCGTACGCATTTGTCGAACCTCGTCACCTACATGGACGGCAAGAGCGGTGCCGAGGAACTGCTGGCCAGGGTGCTCGAAGACCCGGCACTGCTCAAGACCCTGGCTTCCCGCGCCAGGCCCGAAGGAGCCAGGCCCGAAGGAGCCAGGCCCGAAGAGGGCGCGGACCCGGCCACGCCATCCGCCTGAGATACCCTCTATTTGCACAAGGACAGAAGCCATGGACGAAACACTCACCCAGACAAGCGCACTCAAGGACATCGAATACCAGGGCGGCGATTTCGGTACGCTGCTGCAAAAGGAATTCAAGCCGCGTAGCGACGAATCCAAGAGCGCCGTCGAACAGGCGATGCTCACGCTCGCGCAGCAGGCGCTGGCGCAGACGCAGCTCATCGGCAAGGACGTGATTGCCTCGATCGAGGCCATGGTCGCCGCGATCGACGAAAAACTCACGCAGCAGATCAACAATATCCTTCATCACTCCGACTTCCAGCAACTCGAAGGCGCCTGGTGCGGCCTGCACTACATGGTCAACAACACCGAGACCGACGAGCATCTGAAGATTCGCGTGATGGACATCTCCAAGCAGGAACTGGCCAAGACGCTCAAGCGATTCAAGGGCGCTGCCTGGGACCAGAGTCCGATATTCAAAAAGGTCTACGAAGAGGAGTACGGCCAGTTCGGCGGCGAACCCTACGGCGCGCTCGTAGGCGACTACTTTTTCGACCAGAGTCCGCCCGATGTCGAGATACTCGGCGAAATGGCCAAGATTGCCGCCGCAGCGCATGCGCCCTTCATCAGCGGCGCGAGTCCGACCCTGATGCAGATGGGGTCATGGCAGGAGTTGGCCAACCCGCGCGACCTCACCAAGATATTTTCCACGCCCGAATATGCCGGATGGCGCTCGCTGCGCGAATCGGATGATTCCAGGTACCTCGGCCTGTGCATGCCGCGTTTTCTTGCGCGCACGCCCTATGGCGCCAAGACCAACCCGATCGAGGAGTTCGACTTCGAGGAAGACACCGCCGGCGCCGACCACAACAAATACACTTGGGCCAACGCCGCCTACGCGATGGCCACCAACATCAACCGCTCGTACAAGCTCTACGGCTGGGGGTCTCGCATCCGCGGCGTCGAATCGGGCGGCGCAGTCGAAAATCTGCCGCTGCACACCTTCCCGAGCGACGATGGCGGCGTGGACCAGAAGTGCCCGACCGAAATCGCCATCAGCGATCGGCGCGAAGCCGAGTTGTCCAAGGCGGGGCTGCTGTCCCTCATCCATCGCAAGAACTCCGACTTCGCCGCCTTTATCGGCGCGCAGTCGCTCAACAAGCCCTTCGAATACGACGACCCCGACGCCACCGCCAACGCCAACCTTGCGGCGCGTCTGCCCTACATGTTTGCCTGCAACCGCTTTGCGCACTATCTCAAGTGCATCGTGCGCGACAAGATCGGCAGCTTCAAGGAACGCGCGGACATGCAGCGCTGGCTCAACAAGTGGATCTCGAGATACGTCGACGGCGATCCGGTGAATTCTGCCGAAGCCACCAAGGCGAAAAAGCCGCTGGCTGCCGCCGAAGTCGTAGTCGAGGAAATCGAGGGCAACCCCGGCTACTACGCCGCCAAGTTCTTCCTGCGCCCGCACTATCAGCTCGAGGGGCTTACCGTGTCGCTACGGCTGGTGTCCAAGCTGCCTTCGGCCAAGGGGGGGGGATAGAAGATGGCCTTTCTACCGGGAAACCGATTTTTTGAAACCGGCCCCCTGTTTTCGCGTTCCGGGACGCTACGCGTCTTCTCGGCGAATAGCGCAGCGGAGAGCCTGAGACTCTCTGCCCGATGCGGCATACGTCATAAGTTGTATTTGGCCTTCCCCGCGCGACGGAATGCATCCCGATATAGCCTGTGTCTCCTACATCGTATGCCATATTTACCCTTTCCCTGCGCAGCAGGATACTTCTCATCACGGTATTTCAAATCTACCGCGTTTTCTGGGAGCAGATCGGCAAACCCGGGCTTACCGGCCCCAAACTTGCTGCAAAACCGTTTTCATCAATCAGGCCGTCATCATCATAGTAGATAGGCCGCTACCAAGGAGAAACAACATGGACAACAAGCACTACGCGTGTTATCTGAAACTGGATGATGTCGTCGGAAGCTACAAAATGGGGGAAAATGAAGAGCTAGTCGGCGGTATAAAAGGTTGGGGTTGGAATGCATACGTAGAGAATAGCATCGAAGACACCATTACGAAAATCGCGCAAGCTGGCAGCTTCTTCAAGAGCACCCCTAAGTCGGGCTTCTTAACCTTGGTTAAAAGCCACGACATAGATTCGGCTATTCTATCGACTGTTTCACTCAATGCCGAACCCAAAGACAAAGGGGTATTGTTTGTATACGGCCCCGGTAAAGCAGGAGAAGAACCTCTCTTCCTGACAGTGACGATGGAGGGGGTGTATGTCAAAAAGGTAGAAAACAACTTTTCGGGCACTCAAGGGAAGACTGATACCTTCACCTTCACCTTCAGGAATATCATTTTCGAGTACAAAAATTATGACGGAAAAGAAGGTGATAAAGGAGCTAACGAAGCAAACTGGAAAGCTGAGTTTGATGCGCGCTAGGATCAAATAGAAATCAGGGACACCGGCTTTTTGAAACCTGCCCTCTGTCTTTGTGTTCTGGGAACAGACCGGCAAACCCGGGTTTGCAACCCGAAACTTTTTTCATCAATCAGGCCGCCATCGTAGTAGATAGGCCAACTCCAAGGAGAAACGACATGACTGAAGCATTCAAAATGAATCTGGGTACTGATATCAAGGGTAATCTAGAGAACGGGGACATCGGGTTAAACGCTTTGGAGTGGCATATGAGCTTCGGAGCAGAACTCCCGTGTTCCCAAGCAGCCACCATGCTTAATGGCCCCTTTGGTCATAGTCCAATCATCGTCGAAAAAAGTTACGACAACTCTTCGCCTACGCTGCTGAAATTGCTCATCAAAAACGGCGTTATAGAGAAAGGGACCGTTACAATAGGGAACGATGATGGCAGCACAACGAAGATGGAGATCATAGATGCGGCCCCCGTCGCAATTTCCATCGGTTATGATGGTAAAATGATTAAGGAGAAAGTGGATTTTGTTGTAGGCAATGTCCGCTACTCGACGCTGGTGACGGATAATAAAGGGAATGAGATGAAGAAAAACGATTTCGAGTTGTACCCCTAATACGGACAACAGTAGGGGCGGTAGCTCATCGTATATGTGTGTTTGTACCCACATAATTCTGTATAGGGCTGGAGCGGTTTTTGTTTGATCCTGTACAGTCGGCTTAACAACCCGTCATTGCGAGGAGCAAAGCGACGAAGCGATCCAGAGAGTCTCCGCTGGATTGCTTCGCTTCGCACGTCGAAGCGAAGCACAATCAACCGACATCCCTGACCCTGCGGCGCAAAACGGCACAGGCGTCGGCCCTGCGGGTGCGGTATCCCTCAACAAACTATGTCAAAGCGACGAGGGCGCTACATAAGTCATCGGCTGGAGGGCCTGCTCGATGCACCGCGTTCAGGTGCGCCCCCCTTCGATCAAAAATTGCTTTGCCCGACACCCACATTGTTCATTTCACCCCAACGTCGGCATCGTGGCTCAATCAGGCGGAGCGTTGGTTCGCCACGCCGATCGAAAAATACCTTCGCCGCGCGGAACGCATCGTTCGACATGGCAACCGGGACAGGCGATCCGCTATTGCATCGACCTCTATAACGCAAGTTCCCAACCGTTCATATGGCATAAATCGGCTGATGATATTCTTGACACCAGGCGGTCAATCGTAGTAAATAGGGTAGTTCCAAGGGGAGATGAGATGAACGCGACATGCACGCTGAAGTTGAGCAATGATATCGAGGGCGAGTTGAAGGATGGCTTGATTGAGATAGACTTTGTGGACTGGAATATGCCCGTCGAAACACAGCCCTCGTGTTCCAACCCGGAAGCCCCCTTTCTCAAAGGCAAAACTGGTTCAGGTACGCTCTCCGTGAGCAAAAAATACGACGCCTCTTCGCCTGCGCTGCTGAAATTTCTCATCAAAAACGGCGTTATAGAGGAAGGGATCTTTACCATGGAATGCGAGGACGGCCTCCCCAGGAAGATAACGATCAAGAATGCGTTGGTCACCAAGATTTTTCTCGACTCCTATCATGATGGAATACATGAACGTGTTCACCTGGTTTATGGAGATATCATTTTTTGACAGCCGGAGTGGAAGGGCGAAAAAGCTTTCGACTGCTCAAACCCGGTTTAATGGGGCGCTCAAAAATCTCTTGACGCTTTCGGCCATTACCTGCTGACCATGACTAGAAATCCTGAAATCATGGATGAGCTTGGTAAGGATCGCATCGCGGTCGATTCCTGCATCTGTTTTCAGCATGTCACATGAGATCTGCTGAGTCTGGCGACCGAGTTAGGCAACGTATCGAAGGCCTGCAAGGTGGTGGGCCTGTCCCGCGATATTTTCTATCGTTACCAAAATGCAGTGGCCGAGGGCGGAATAGAGGCCCTGTTCGAGGCCAACCGGCGCAAGCCCAACCCGAAGAACCGAGTAGAAGAGGCCGCGGAAGCAGCGGTGATTGCCTACGCGACCGAGCAGCCTGCACACGGCACTGGCACAGCCTGCGCCCTTCGAGGCGATGCTGCCGTACACATCAGAAAATGAACGCCATCTGTTCGAGTGTTTTTTCGTCCTGCGTGTCGCCTTGCTGACTCAGAAAGGCTTCAAGCGATTGAAGCGATTTTTTGGCCTCTGCATTGCCAAGTTCCACGGCTTTTTTCAGCCATTTTCGAGCCTCATTGATATTCTGCACAACCCCTAGCCCTTTTGCGTACATGACCCCGATATTGTGTTGGGCAACGGTGTCGCCACGTTCCGCAAGCTTGAGATACCACTTCAGGGATTCCGAATAATATGGTTCGATAAGCTCGTCGCAGCCCGCGTATATTTTCGCAAGATGGGTCTGTGCCAGAAAATGGCCCTGTTCCGCCGCCCTCGTATACCACTTCAAGGCTTCTGAAACGTCCGGCTCCCCGACGCACCAGCCCGTGGAATACATGTAGCCAAGCTCATGCTGGGCATCCACGAGTCCCTGTTCCGCCGCTTTTTCAAACCATCGCATGCCTTTTTCTTCGTTTTCCCTGCCGCCCAGGAACCAGCAGTAAATTCCTCCAAGCTCGAATTGAGCCTTCACATCGCCCTGTTCCGCCGCCTGACGAAATCCTTCCGTGGCCATTTGAAACCATCGTGCGGATTCCTCTTCAAACCACTTGACATCTTTTTCGCCGGAGAACAGACCCAGTGCGGTGGCAACCGTTTTGATCCGCTTGTTCTGGCTTCCGTCGCCTTTCTTGGCCATGTCGTATATTTCACCCAGGCGGCATTGCGCTTCCGCGTCCCCTTGCTCCGCAGCTTGACGAAACCCTTCCATTGCCGTTTGAATCCACCTGATGGCTTCTTCTTCATTTTTTTTGTTGGGCGGAAGCCTGGAGTACATCAGTCCAAGTTCATATTGGGCCTTTGCGTATCCCTGTTCAGCCGCCTTGAGATAGCACTGCATGGCCTTTGTCGAGTCCTGCTTGACGCCTCGGCCTTCTTCGTACATGCACCCAAGGTCATATTGAGATTCTGCATCTCCTTGATCTGCCGCATATTTTATTTCTTCAAAACGCTTCATCAGAGCAAACAGCGCCATTTTTATCCTCCTGATATGAAGTGACGATTATTTCTTTGAGAACCCGACCGCGTGCGCGACGTAGTACACGCTCATGCGCATCCAGCATGGATATGTGATTGAATCGAGGATGGGCGGGTCAAGCCGGGTCGGTCGATGTTTCTTCATCCTCCTGCCGCCAGTTCCGAAAGCAGGATGCTCTGGGCGGAGTGCGCGGCGCGGCGTGGGGTCTTGCGCCGGTAGCGTCCGTCGGACTGCATCTCCCATGCCTGGGAGTTGTCGAGGAGGTAGCAGCGCAAGCCTTCCTTGATGACCCGGCGCTTGAGTTGCGGGTCGAGCACGGGAAAGGCGGTTTCGATGCGGCGGAAGAAGTTGCGCGGCATCCAGTCGGCGCTCGACAGGTAGACCCGGTCTTCGCCATCGGTGCGGAAGTACATGATGCGGTGGTGTTCCAGGAACCGCCCGACGAGCGAGCGCACGCGGATGTTTTCTGAAAGTCCCGGCACGCCGGGGCGCAGCGCGCAAGGGCCGCGCACGATGAGATCGATTTCCACTCCGGCGGAGGAGGCTTCGTAGAGCGCCTCGATGGTTTCGGGGTCGAGCAGGGCGTTCACCTTGGCGATGATGCGAGCGCGTCGGCCCGCACGGGCGATTTCGGTTTCGTTCCGGATGGCGGCAACGACGTTGGGCTGGAGTGTGAACGGCGCCTGCCACAGGTGGGTGAGGGTGGAAGCCCGCCCGAGGCCGGTGATCTGTTTGAAGATTTCGGCGACATCTTCGCCGATGTGTTCGTTGGCGGTCATCAGCCCGAAGTCGGTGTAGAAGCGCGTGGTGCCGGGGTGGTAATTGCCGGTTCCCAGGTGGACGTAGCGGCGCAGACCGTCGTCGATTTCCCGGCGCACGAGCATGAGCAGCTTGGCGTGTACCTTGTAGCCGAAAACGCCATAGACGACATGCGCGCCCGCCTCTTCGAGGCGGTTGGCCCAGGAGATGTTGGCCTCTTCGTCGAAGCGGGCCATGAGCTCGAGGACGACGGTGACTTCCTTGCCTTTTTGTGCAGCGCGAACGAGGTGTTCCATGAGCACGGAATCGGTTCCGGTGCGATAGACGGTCATCTTGATGGCGACGACTTGCGGGTCGTCCGCACCCGCGCGCAAGAATTCGATGACCGGACTGAAGCTCTGGAAGGGGTGATGAAGCAGGACATCGTGATCGCGGAGGACGGAGAAGATGTCGCGTTGGTGTCCGAGCGATTTGGGCAAACCGGGACGGAAGGGCGGGTACTTGAGGTCGGGGCGGTCGACCCAGTCGGGCACCTGCATCATGCGCACGAGGTTGACGATGCCAGGGGTGGTGTACAGGTCGGTGTGATCGAGCCGGAAGTGCTGGAGGAGAAAATCGGCCATCAGTTCGGAACAGTTGTCGGCCACTTCCAGCCGCACGGCGTCGCCGTAGTGGCGTTGCTGGAGTTCGCCCTTGAGCTGGGCGCGCAGATCCTTGACTTCTTCTTCGTCGACAAAGAGGTTGGAGTTGCGGGTGACGCGGAATTGGTAGCAACCATGCACATGCATGCCGTCGAAGAGCTCGTCGACGTGAGTGTGCAGCACCGAGGAGAGAAAGACGAAGGTGTAGGGCGCCTGGCCGGGCCGATCCGGCAGACGGATGATCCGGGGGAGTACCCTGGGAGCCTGCACGATGGCGGTGTTCGAGACGCGACCGAAGGCGTCGCGCCCTTCGAGTTCCACGGCGAAGTTCAGGCTCTTGTTGAATACCCTTGGGAAGGGGTGCGCGGGGTCGAGCCCGATGGGGGTGAGCACGGGCATGACTTCGCGCCGGAAAAAGTCGTGTATCCAGGCGCTTTGCGCCTCGTCCCAAAGCCCACGCCGCAGGAAGAAGACGCCTTCGTTCTCCAGAGCGGGCAGGATGACGTCGTTGAGCAGCGCGTATTGTTCGGACAGGATCTGGTGCACTTCGTTGCTGACGAGCGCAAGCAACTCGATGGGCAGAATGCCGTCGGTGGCGGCGATGTTGGTACCGAGGCGGATCTGTTCGCGGATGCCGGACACCCTGATCTCGAAAAATTCATCGAGATTGCTCGATACGATGCACAGGAACCGCAGCCGTTCGAGGAGCGGAACCGCCGGGTCGGCGGCTTGCGCAAGCACGCGGCGCTGGAATTGCAGCAGGGATAGCTCACGGTTGATGTAGTGTTCCGCGTCGTAGGAATTCTTGTCGATCTGGGCGGCCATGATGTTCGTTCCTGCTGGAGTGATAGCGTGATTATGTGACATTCACGGCGCAATGGCGAAAAAACCGGCAAAAGGGGTTTTTTCGCGGCACAGGAGCCGGGATGATGCGATGCTAGAATGCGCGTCGTCCCGTTTCCGGCGCGCCACGAGTCGCATTTTTCGAGTCCCCATGATGCAGGATGTGATTGCCGCAATCGATCTCGGTTCCAACAGTTTCCGCCTCCAGGTCGGACACATCGTCAATGGTCAGGTCTACGCCTTCGATGGATTGAAGGAGCCTGTGCAGTTGGCGGCGGGCCTGACGGCGGACAAGTGGCTGGACGAAGAGGCTTGTCAGCGGGGTCTCGCCGCCTTGCGCCTGTTCCATGAACGGCTCGCGGGCTTTTCGCCCGATGCGGTGCGCGCGGTGGCAACCAATACGCTACGTGTTGCCAAGAACGCGGCGAGTTTTTTGCGTCGGGCCGAAGAGGCGCTCGGTTTTCCCATCGAGGTGATCGGCGGACGCGAGGAAGCGCGCCTGATCTACGTGGGAGTCGTCCACACGCTGCCCGATCCGCATCGCCAGCAGTTGATCGTCGATATCGGCGGCGGTTCGACCGAATTCATCATCGGCAAGAGTTTCGAACCCGTTTTGCTCGATTCGCTCTACATGGGCTGCGTCGGTTACAGCCTGCGTTATTTTCCCGGCGGAAAGGTCGACAAGCGCAGTTTCCGGGAGGCGGAACTTTCCGCGCGCCGCGAATTGCAGTCGATTGCCCACGAGTACCGCGAAACGGGCTGGGAGACGGCAGTCGGTTCCAGCGGCTCGGCCAAGGCACTGACGGAAATTCTCGTGGAGAACGGTTTCTCGGAGGGTGGAATCACCCGCGACGGGTTGGAGAAGCTGCGCACGGTCTTCCTGCGCGCGGGCGCTGTCGATGCGGTCGATCTGCATGCCTTGAGGGGCGACCGGATGTCCGTCATCCTCGGGGGGCTTGCGATCATGACTGCGGTATTCCACGAGTTTGGACTGCGGCACATGACGTTTTCGGAAGGCGCGCTCCGGCTGGGCGTGCTTTACGATCTGTTGGGGCGCACTCACCGCAAAGACCTGCGCGATACGACGGTCAATGCCTTCATGGATCGTTACCAGGTCAATGTGCGCCAGGCCGTACAGGTGGCGGATACGGCCTGTTTCCTGCTCGCGCAACTCGATCCGGCTGCCGCCGATCCGATCAATGTGGATCGCAGATTCCTGCGTTGGGTGGCGCTTTTGCACGAGATCGGCATTTCCGTCGCGCATGCGGGGTATCACAAGCACAGCGCCTACATCCTCGCCCACGCCGACATGCCGGGTTTTTCGCGCATGGATCAGGCGCGGCTGTCGAGGCTTGCGCTCGCCCATCGCGGCAAGCTCGAACGTCTGGCGGATATCGACCCGTCGAGTCGGGACTGGTTGTTGATCGCCTGCCTGCGTCTGGCGGTGGTGATTCATCGCGCCCGCGACAACCGGGGCGTGCCGGACATCACCCTGACCCGGATGAAGCGCGGTTTCGTCGTCGAAACTTCGCCAGGGTGGCTACAGGAACTCCCGCTCACTGCCGCCGGGTTCGAGGAAGAACGGTTACAGTGGCGCTCGGTCGGTCGCGTGCTTACCGTGCGCACGCGGGCGGCTCGCATGGTTTGAGTCGTGCTGATCGACACGCATTTTCATCTCGACGCAACCGAGTTCGATCCGGATCGCGCGACGGTGCTTGCGCGCGCACGCGCGGCGGGCGTCGAGCAGTTCGTCGTGCCCGCCGTCGACTGCGCGGGGTTTGCGCCAGTGTTGGCGCTGGCCGAAACGATACCCGGCGTTTTTCCGGCGCTCGGCATTCATCCGCTCTACGTCGACCGTGCCGATGAAGCCGATCTCGATCGCCTCGATGCGCTGCTCGCGCAGGGCCGCGCCGTGGCCGTCGGGGAAATCGGGCTGGATCATCATGTTCCGGGGTTCGATGCTGCGCGGCAGGAAGCATTCTTTACCGCGCAACTCGGGTTGGCGCGCCGTCACGGGTTGCCGGTCATTCTCCATGCGCGCCGCGCGCAGGATGCCGTGCTTGCGGCCTTGCGGCGAATCGGAATCGAAGGAGGCATCGCGCATGCTTTCAACGGCAGCCTCCAGCAGGCGGAGGCTTTTATCGCACTGAGATTCAAACTCGGTTTTGGCGGCGCGATGACCTTTGACGGATCACGCCGCATCCGGCGTCTCGCGGCTGAATTGCCGTTGGAGGCGATCGTGCTCGAAACCGATGCGCCGGACATCCCCCCCGTCTGGGCGCGCGGTGAACGCAATGTGCCGGAAAATCTCCTGCGCATTGCAAAAGTGCTCGCCGATATACGAAATCTATCACTCGAAGAAATTATTCAAGCCACTTCAGATAACGCTCGCGCGGTGCTGGTTTTGCCGGGAAATGACTGAACTGTGCCGGGAAATACGCCTTCTTTCATTCGATATGATTCATCGAATGAACACGGGTCGAACGCATCCTCGCCGTTGTACGGCGAGATCAGGGAGACAAGCGTAATGCAAAACCGAAGGCTCCCCTGAATCGGATCGAGGAATTCCCGCCATGTATGGTGGAGAGACTCGAAGCGGTAATTTGTCACACAGTGTTTTCCGCATTGCAGCATGTATTGTTCGTGCCAAAGTGCCATAATTGGCGCACCCGGAGAAGTCCACGTCCGGGTGCATTCGTTGCAGTGCCTTAACCGATCCTACAAAGGAGACAACTTTGAAAATACTGGTCCCGGTCAAACGTGTGGTCGACTACAACGTCAATATCCGCGTCAAGGCGGATGGCAGCGGAGTAGATCTGGCCAACGTGAAAATGAGTATGAATCCATTCGATGAAATCGCGGTTGAAGAGGCGGTGCGCTTGAAGGAAGCGGGTGTAGCGTCCGAAGTGGTCGTTATGAGCGCAGGTCTGTCAGCCGCGCAGGAAACGCTGCGCACCGCGATGGCAATGGGGGCTGATCGCGGCATCCTGGTGGAAACCGATGCCGATCTGCAACCGCTGGCGGTTGCCAAGCTTTTGAAAGCGATTGTCGACAAGGAAGCCCCGAAAATGGTCATCGCGGGCAAACAGGCTATCGACGACGACGCCAACCAGACGGGGCAGATGCTTGCCGCGCTGCTTGGTTGGTCGCAGGCAACGTTCATTTCCAAGCTCGTTCCCGGCGCGGACGAAATCACCGTTACCCGCGAAATCGACGGCGGTCTGGAAAAGCTGGCGATCAAGCTGCCAGCGGTGGTGACGGTCGACCTGCGTCTCAACGAACCGCGCTACGCCACCTTGCCGAACATCATGAAGGCGAAGAAAAAGCAGCTCGACATCATGAAACCTGCCGATCTGGGTGTGGATGTCGCGCCGAGGCTGGCAACTCTCAAGGTAACGGAGCCGCCCAAGCGCAGTGCAGGAATCATCGTGGCCGATGTCGGTCAACTGGTCGATAAACTCAAGAACGTTGCAAAGGTGATCTGATTATGGCCATTCTCGTCATTGCCGAACACGACAACGCCGCCCTGAAGGCTGCGACCCTCAATGCCGTGACTGCCGCCGGACGCCTCGGCGGCGACGTTCACCTGCTTGTAGCCGGAGCCAACGTCGGCACGGTAAGTCAAGCTGCCGCCAAGGTGGCGGGCGTTGCCAAGGTGCTTGTCGCCGATGCGCCGCAGTACGAAGCGCAAATTCCGGAAAACCTCGCCGTCCTGGTCAAGGGGCTGGCTTCCGGTTACAGCCACATCGTGGCGCCCTCCACCAGCGCAGGCAAAAACCTGTCGCCCCGCGTGGCGGCGCTGCTCGATGTTGCCCAGATCAGCGACATCATCGCCGTCGAGGCGCCGGACACCTTCGTGCGTCCGATCTATGCCGGTAACGCGCTGGCGACGGTGAAAAGCGCCGATCCGATCAAGGTGCTCACCGTGCGCACGACCGCGTTCGACGCGGCCGGGGAAGGCGGCGGCGCGGCAGTCGAACCGGTGGCGGCGCAACCCGATCTTGGTCTCGTGTCCCTGATCGGGCGCGAAGTCACCAAGAGCGCCCGTCCCGAGTTGGGGGCGGCCAAGGTCGTCGTCTCCGGAGGTCGTGGTCTGGGTAGCGGTGAAAACTTCAACAAGCTGCTCGAACCGCTGGCCGACAAACTCGGTGCGGCGCTCGGCGCTACCCGTGCCGCCGTGGACGCCGGTTTCGTGCCCAACGACTATCAGGTAGGACAAACAGGCAAGATCGTCGCGCCACAGCTCTACTTCGCCATCGGAGTCTCGGGGGCGATCCAGCATCTGGCCGGCATGAAGGATTCCAAGGTGATCGTGGCGATCAACAAGGATGCCGACGCGCCGATCTTCCAGGTGGCCGATTTCGGCTTGGTAGCCGACCTGTTTACCGCTGTGCCGGAGCTGACGGCGGCACTGGGTTGAACCCGCTGTCGTCCGAATTGTTGCATTTAACATCGAAACACTTACTGGAGGGAGACACTCTATGAGCACCTACAACGCACCGCTTGCCGACATGCGTTTTGTCCTGAACGAACTGGCTGGATTGCAGGAAATTCTTGAATTGCCAGATTTCGCCGAAGTCGATGCCGACACGGTCGACGCCATTCTGGAAGAGGCCGCCAAATTTGCGTCCCAGGTCGTCGACCCCCTGAACCTGAGGGGCGACACGGACAGCCCGGTCTGGAAAAACGGCGTCGTCACCACGAATCAGGAATACAAGGACGCCTACAAGCTGTTTTGTGAAAACGGCTGGCATGCCATGCCGGTCGACGTCAAATACGGCGGTCAGGGCTTGCCCCACCTCGTCAACATCGCGGTCAATGAAATGTGGCGTTCCGCCAGCATCGCTTTCGCGCTGTGTCCGATGCTGACCCTGGGTGCGATCGAAGCGGTTCGTCATCACGCTTCCGAGGAACTCAAGGAAAAGTACCTGCACAAGATGGCCGACGGCACTTGGTCGGGCACGATGAACCTGACCGAACCGCAAGCCGGTTCCGACCTGACGGCCATTCGCACCAAGGCCGTGGTCGACCCCAGCGGCGACGGCACGTATCGGATTACCGGCACCAAGATCTTCATCACTTGGGGCGAACACGACATGGCGGAGAACATCATCCATCTCGTGCTCGCGCGCCTGCCCAATTCCGATCCGGGCCTGAAAGGCATCTCGCTCTTCGTCGTTCCCAAGTACCTCGTCAATGACGACGGCAGCCTGGGCGAGCGTAACGACCTGATCTGCTCGGCCATCGAGCACAAGCTCGGCATCCACGGCAGCGTCACATCGGTCATGTCCTATGGCGACAATATTGGCGCGAAAGGCTGGCTGGTCGGACAGGAAGGCAAGGGCGTGGCCTACATGTTCACGATGATGAACCACGCGCGCCTCAACGTTGGTCTGGAAGGCGTCGGCGTGGCCGAGCGCGCCTACCAGCATGCGCTGGCCTATGCCCGTGAGCGCATTCAGGGCGCGATCATCGGCGACAAGACCAAGGAAACCAAGCCCATCCTGTTCCATCCGGATGTGCGTCGTCTCCTGATGAACATGAAGTCCCGCACCGAAGCCATGCGCGCCATTGCCTACTTTGTGGCCGGCAACATGGACAAGTCCGCGCACCATCCCGATGCGGCGGTACGCAAGCAATCACAGGCGTATGTCGAGTTGCTCACCCCGGTAGTCAAGGGCTGGAGCACCGAAAACGGCATCGACATTGCTTCCGATGGCATCCAGGTGTTTGGCGGAACCGGCTTCATCGAAGAGACCGGCGCGGCGCTGTACCTGCGCGACGCCCGCATCACCACGATCTACGAAGGCACGACCGCCATCCAGGCCAACGACCTGGTGGGCCGCAAGACCGCGCGTGAAAAGGATGAGGCAGGTAACGTCGGCTTTACTGCCCGTGGGCTGTACAAGGACATTGCCGCCTATGCCGACAAGCTCTCCGGTGACGCCAGGATGGGCGATGTCGGCAAGCTCCTGAGAGAAGCCGTCCAGGCGCAGATCGACGCAACCGAATGGCTGATCGGCGTCTATGGCAGTAAGCCGGAAGTCGTGCACGCCGGTTCCGTCCCCTACCTCAAGCTCACCGGCATCGTGGTGGGCGGCTGGTTGCTGGCCAAGTCCGCGCAGATTGCGCAGGCGAAGCTGGACGCGGGCGCGACCGACGGCTACCTCCAGGGCAAACTGTCAACGACCCGTTTCTTCGCGCAGCACTGGCTGGTGCAAGCCAGGGCGATGGCGACGGAAATCACCCAGGGCGGCGAGTCGGTGTTTGGTCTGGACGAGCCTCTGTTCTAAGAAGGCAGTGGGCAAACGGCATCGCTCCAAAGGGGGGATGCCGTGTTGGAAAAAGCGGCGAATGGCAACGTTCGCCGCTTTTTTTAGCCCCTTTCGCCGTGCGCCTCATTGATCTGGTTCGCGTAACCGGGCGTTGCGACTCCCTCCGTCACGCCTTCGGCGTGCCGCCTCCCTCGAGAGGGAGGCTATAGAGTTAGCGCGCCTTCGGCGCGCGGAGGCGCTGACTCAACCCGTC
>JGI24702J35022_10000921_pt1 | contig 18345 bp, 15 predicted proteins | sample TergutTh196P4_FD_35022 | JGI IMG/M metagenome (IMG submission 35022)
ATATCTTCGAATAATACGCACCTGATGAATGTGTCGCAAAACTTGCAAATCCGCTACCAAAAGGGAAATAATCGCGGAGGATTTCAGGAAAAGTACGATACAACACAAACCTGGCAATCATCTCTTCATCTATATTGGCGCTGTCGGCTATGGCTTGATAAAAATACAGGGAGATTTTTTGCCATGCCACCAATGTCATGGCGGCAAGCATGATGCACACAAGCAATATGTTTCTGAAATTAAATTTGAACTGACGGAAGTAGCTGAAAAAGATAATCAAAAAAAGAGCGAGGATGAAAAAACCGTAAAACTTGGCCCTGCCTGAATAAAGACCGACAGACAGAATGATGAAAAAGATGATTTTATCTTTCCATGTGAAATCACAGCTATACAGATAACATAAAGCGACGATTGTAGTCGCTACGCCGAAATAAGCGGGATGGCCTATGGTCAGATTCATAATCTTGACATTCACCATCGAAATAATCCCGATAGGAAGCAAAAAGATTAACCAGATAAGCAACGAAATATCTTTTAATATTTTTTTTCTGGAATGATCTAAATAAGGCTTCAGCTGATACACACAGAAAAAACCCAGATAAGGTTTTATCTGTATCATGATATCATTCAGGATCGCTCTTTTCGAATTACTTCCTATCTGGATCGAATACACCGTATAAAAAAGAAAAACGCCCAACGTAAACAGGAACACTTTATTAAATTGCCAGTCAGGCGTTTTGATGACCGCATAAACAAATAAAACAAACAGTAAAATGGCGCATATTTCGTCTGTATATTGAAAACCGATAAAGTGATAAAGTATAATGACAAATAGCAGAGAGAAGACAAACAAAAAGAAAAAAGCCTTGTCAAGAACTGATTGAAGTATGTTTCCCGTGTTTTCTTTGCTCATATAACCATGAATTGAAAAGTAAAGCCTTGTATAATTTCAAACGTAATCGGTTCGTTTTTAGTATAAGAAACTGTTTAAAATATTCGCCGAAAAAAATCAACTGCTTGGTGGCGTGAACAGTCCGTATCTCCGGCAATAATACAACCGATAGCCGAAAACCATCAATTCGGCTGCAACCAATGCCAATGCATATAAATAAAAAGAATTGTTGCCTGTGATAATCATTACCGAGTAACAAACGATCAATACTACAGTCGACCACAAAACACTTACATTGAATGGTTTCTGATATCCGAATGCCACAAGCGAAGAAGTGCCCAGAAACACCGAAAAACCGGAAAAAAACATGTACAGACACAAAATACGCAATATACCGGCAGCTTCAGGTGTATCACCGCCCGATAACAACCTGACCATCAGATTAGATAATAAAAAGATACCAACAGACATACAGAAAGTGGTAAGCGTTACGATTCGTAAACTATGGCGTAACATCTTTTTATCCTGCGACTTCGACATATTCGGGTATAAAGCCTGATTAAACATTTGTACAGGTATCATGCCGCCGTTAATTATCTTCTGCGCCACATCGAAAGCAGCAACAACTGTCGGGGAAAGGAAAAAATAACTCATAATCTTGGCCATGTATGTATTTACCGTTAAGGATACACGCGACATAAAGAAGGGACTTGCCTCGCTGAACATTTGTTTCAAATAGCCAACCGGAGGAATAAATAACCGTATGTTGTCCTTACCAAAAACAAAGAAACAAGCGATGATGGAAGATAATATCAAACTGAGCGAATTTAATAGCGCTATATACGGATAATCCTCCGCCTTTCGGATAAAGATAAAAATGGATACAGTGTAACATGTGATGGAAACAAATCGTACAATCGTAAGTTTTTTCATCTCTTCTTTTCCTTGAAAATACCAGACAGGCAGCACTATATCAGCAATACAGGCAATAAAAGCAAAATAAAATATAAGCGAAAGAGCGCCCATCGCCGGAATGACCGTTATGATTATGACCAAAAGAATAAAAGAGACAACAGTCAACAATGATTTGATAATGAATACAGCAGAAACAATGGTGTCTAATCGCTTTTTGTCATCCCTGTAAACAGCCACCTCCCTGACTGCCGACGTATCAAATCCAAAGTTGATTAACAGCGTCAAACAGGCTATAATCGACTGTACAAAAACAACCGTTCCGTATTTTTCGCTTCCCACTGTACTAAAAATGTATGGCAATGCAATGAAAGGCATTGCTATACGCATGATCTCAAAAACTGACAGCCACGAAGCATTCTTGAGTACCGGCGCAAATTGGCCGAAATTGATGTTGCTAAACCTCATGTCAGGCTGTTCGCTTTAACTCCTCCTTTAATAATACGTAGGTTTCTTTCAAAAATATCCAGGAAACGGAAATAATAAATGTCAACAGGATTAGACCTATCGCTGCATATAATTTGCGCGGCTGTACAGGTTTTTTCTTGATAAAAGCTGCATCAACCACTTTGGCTTTATCTATTTCGTGACCAATTGATAACGCTATCTCTTCCTGTTTTTGGAGTAAGATTAAATACACGCCCTGATATATCTCTTGCTGGCGTTTATAATCGACATAAATTCTTTCCTGTTCGGGTACGGCGTCCATCTTTCGTAATAACTGCTTTTCATTATCATCTAAATTTTTTCTTGCCAATACCATGGATTGGTGTGCCTTCTCTATCATCTGAAACACGCTCTCACGTAACATATCGATCTGCATGGTCAAATTGATAACAGACGGATTGTCTTCACTCGCTGTCTTGAGTGCACTTTCGCGTTGCATTAAGGTCACATTATATAAACTGATCGGACTGCTTTCCATTTCCGAGTTTGTCGTATATAATGAAGGGATCTGTTTGAATCTATTGGCAGGATCTTTCACAAAATCATCCATCAATTCAAGCAATTTAGTCTGTGTTTCAATTTCTATAATCTTTATTTTCAGCTCTTTCATATACTCTGCATAGTACTGGATATCGAACTGGACATCCGTCAACTTATTGGCTAATTTATAGGATTCTATTTTTTGCTCCACATCGCTCAAATCAGACATTACACTCGCTATCCTTCCTTCCAAAAACAGAAGCGATGCATCACCTGTTCGTTTCTTATACGAATACGCATCTATGTTATAATATGCTATCAATGTGTTTATTAAATCTTTAGCCCGTTGTATCTGATGATCCTGATACGTAAATTCGATCATATTGGATGATTTAGAATAATCTTCGATGTTCATTTCCTTGGCCAACGTTTCGGCAACCCAGCTTGGGGGAAATACTTCGACATTGATTTTAAAAGAAGATTCGGACGACGCCGGATTTCGAGTAAAAACAAAACGTCCTTGCTTCACCTCAATCACAGCAGGAAATGAATCGAATTGAAATTGATGTGTTTCCTTTTTTGTCTTCGACTTGATCCTGATTTTTCCATTTCCCGTCACGGTAATTTTAAATTTGATGGATTCATGGAGATTGGTCAGCAAGTAGGGGTCGCATGTTACCCTGACCGGCTCTTCTCCATACATTTTATACCAGAAATTATACGGTTTGGTATACTCCACATATAATCCTAATTGCGAAACCACCTCGCTCATCAGGCTACTCGATTGAAATGTCAGGACTTCATCTTCAATACTGATTCCGGCTCCCGAAGCCAGACTCCCCAATCCGAAGGATTTCATTACGCCCGCAGCTTCACCCAAACCGATGCTTCCTGTCGACATCAGGTCATTATTTTCCTGAATTTCCACACGTGCCATTGTTTCGTACGTGACAGGATAAATGGCTAAATATAAAATAGCTACAACAAGCGAAAAAAATCCTGCCCCGATAATTAACTTCCAGTGGCGTAAATATTCTGCAACGATGGGCATTAAACCGATATTCTCTTTATTTGGTGTTTCCATACGTTTTCTATCTTGAGATGGCTAATATAATGGTGGCAATAATCGACACTCCGGTCATAATCGTAGATACAATAGTCAACGTATATTGTTGCGCCGTACTGTAGTTGGCATTGCGTTTTTTGGCATCATTAGGCTCGACATAAACCACATCGTTCTGCTGTAAATAGTAAAACGGAGAGGTGAAAACAGCCGGATCCGTCAAGTCAATACGTCCTATCTCCGGTATGCCGTTATAATTTCTGGTGATGAGTATGTTTTTGCGATTGCCGTTGATGGTCAAATCGCCGCTCTGGGCAATGGCGTCTAAGATAGATATCCGGTCGTTGCGTACGGAGACCGTGCCCGGACGGTTTACTTCGCCTAAAACAGATATCTTGAAATTAACAATTTGAATATTAACCATAACATCCTTCACATATTTTCCTATCTCTTCCTGTAAGTACAAACTCAACTCATGTTTCGAAAGACCGGCTGCCTGAATACGTCCCAACACAGGAAAATTGATTTTACCTTCCTTGTCGACTAAATACGTTTGTAACTGTTGTGTCGTGTAGACACTCGTTTCGCCTTGTTGGGCAAAAGCATACGTGGGAGGATTAAACGGCACAACCACAGAGGGATCCCATGCCGTTACCGTGATNGTCAACAAATCATCTTCACAAATTGCGGCCGAATANGTNTGGCTCATAGCNGCTAATTGTTCTTTACTCAACGTATCAATCCCCTGAAGATAAGTCACATCCTTAGGGGTCATACACGAAGTCAACAACAAAGCCACATAGAGAAGGAAAACATTTTTATATTTCATATCCATACATTTTTTTGTTTGCGTATATAACGAGGCGTACCTATAAATATTGCTATTTGCATTGGAAATCGTAAAAAATCTTAAAAATTCGATGCCATAGATTCGGTAGTCCTGATAAAATATTTACCTTTGCTTCAAATTTAACCCAATGATATATGGATAACCTATTCGGTAAAATCAACAGACTCAACGTAGTCAAAATACTCGACTTTGGCGCTTATGTAGACGGAGGCGACGGATTGGAAATCCTGCTTCCTGCAAGGTATGTACCTGAAGGATGTAAAGTCGGCGACGAAGTGGAAGTCTTTGTCTACCACGACAATGAAGGACGTTTAATCGCTACCGTTGCCAAACCTTTGGCAACAGTCGGCGAATTTCAATGGATGCAGGTGAATGAAGTGACACAGGTGGGCGCTTTCCTGAAATGGGGCATTATGAAGGATTTGCTGGTTCCGTTTCGCGAACAGAAAATGCCGATGAAAAAAGGGGGTTGGTATTTGGTATATGTTTACTTGGACAGCGTTACGAACAGGATTGTTGCATCGGCACGTATCGACAAATTTGTTGATAATTCACCGCCCCAATATATGTACAATCAGGAAGTAGATTTAATCGTAGCCGAAGAAACCGGAATCGGATATAAAGTGATAATCAACAATTTGCATTGGGGATTGCTGTACCACAGCGAAGTGTTCCGTCCACTTGCCAAAGGTGAAAAGCTGAAAGGATTTATCAAGGAAGTACGCGAAGACGGCAAAATAGACGTCAGTATGCACAAATTGGGCTATGAGAAAGTCGACGGAATCGCCCTCCATGTATTAGATGTATTGAATCACAACGGAGGTTATCTGCCCATACACGACAAGAGCGACGCCGGTGAAATCTACGCCCTGTTTGCCTGTAGCAAAAAATCTTTCAAAAAAGCAATCGGCGCATTGTACAAACAACGGTTGGTGGATTTGGAGGATGGAGGAGTAAGGAAAAGACCGTAAGAGATTTAAAAAAATTTAAAGATTTAAAGATTTAAAAGAAATCAGTTATTCAGTTATTCTGCTCTCGCTCCGTCCATCGGCATTTGTAATGCCGATGTATCTCCGCTCCCGCTCGTTTCCTAACGAGCGGTATATGGTTGATTATCAACTCCTCGTCAGGAAACGAGGAGGAGCAATTTTTAAATTTTTAAATTTTTAAATTCTTAAATTATCTAATCTTTAAATCCCTAATCACTTTCGATATGCTTTCCGCATCCATCCCGCAAAGTCGATACAATTCGGGAATACTTCCGTGTTCGATAAACCGGTCATCCACTCCTATTCGCTTTACATGGACAGGATATCCGTTTTCAACCATAAACTCGATGACAGCGCTCCCCAAACCTCCTGTTATGGTTCCGTCTTCGACCGTAATGATACGCGAAAAATGCTTCCCCACTTCATGTAGGATAGCCTCATCCATCGGTTTAAGGTAAATCATATCGTAATGTTCAACCGTAATACCCTCTTTTTCAGCATTATCTATGGCTTTCACAACTTCGTTTCCAATCGGACCGATGGACAATACAGCAACGTGATTCCCTTCCCGCATTTTTCTGCCTCTGCCGACAGGTAATATCTCCATCACGTTTTGCCGGTTTTTCAACTCCCCTTTGCCGCGCGGATACCTGATAACAAACGGGCTTGGTGTTTGGTAGGCGGTATACATCAGGTTGCGCAAATCCCATTCGTTCAATGGCGAGGCAATCATCAGGTTTGGAATCGGACGCAGATATGCCATATCGAAGAGGCCATGATGTGTCATTCCATCCTCACCTACCAACCCGGCGCGGTCGATACAAAGGACTAAATGTAAATGCTGAATGGCAACATCATGAATCACCTGATCGTAGGCACGTTGCATAAATGAAGAATAGATATTGCAAAACGGTATCATCCCTTCTTTGGCTAACCCCGCCGAGAAGGTCACGGCATGTCCTTCGGCTATGCCAACATCGAACGCCCTTTCGGGAAAGGCTTTCAGAAGATAGTTCATCGAACAACCTGTCGGCATGGCCGGAGTCACACCAACTACACGTTCATCTAACTCAGCCAACTCCACCAAGGTATGTCCGAAGACATCCTGGTAAAGTTGCGGTTCGTTCAATTGCTGCGACGTCATTCGCTCACCTGTATCCTTGTTGAACTTCCCCGGTGCATGCCATTCGGTGGCCGATTCTTCGGCTGGCTTAAAGCCTTTTCCTTTCTTTGTTTTGATATGCAATAATTTAGGACCTTTCATCTCTTTGATGTCATTGAGTTTCTGCACTAAATCGGTGACATCATGTCCGTCGATAGGCCCGAAATAACGGATGCTGAATCCTTCAAACAGATTATGTTGCCTGTTGATCAACGCTTTCAGACTGTTATTGAAACGGAGTATGTTTTCACGGCGTTTCTCAGAGATCAGGTTTATTTTCCGTAAGAATTTATATACGCCATAACGTATTTTATTATATGTATGGCTGGTCGTGATATTGACCAAATACCTGCTTAATCCCCCCACATTATTATCTATGGCCATATCGTTGTCGTTCAGGATTATCAACAGATTATTCGGGTTGGTAGATACGTTGTTTAATCCTTCATAAGCCAATCCGCCCGTCATAGCGCCATCACCGATTACGGCAACTACGTGGCGGTCTGCTGTCCGATTGAGTTCAAAAGCGATCGACATTCCCAAAGCCGCGGAGATCGAATTGGAAGCATGGCCTGCAATAAAGGCATCGTATTCGCTCTCGGCAGGATTAGGAAAACCACTGATCCCTTTATATTGCCGAAGGGTATGGAATGATTCCTGTCGCCCCGTCAAAATCTTGTGTCCGTATGCCTGATGACCGACGTCCCATACAATCCTGTCGATAGGCGTATTGAATACATAGTGAAGCGCAACAGTCAACTCAACTGTCCCTAGACTTGCACCCAGATGACCCGGATTTTCGGACAAAACGGCAATGATATGTTGGCGTATCTCACGGCAGACTTGCTCCAATTGATTGATTGGCAACTTTCGCAAATCATCCGGAAGATGAATATGTGCTAAAAGACTATCCAGCTCGTTCGTATTCATTTTTTATCGTAATTGACGGCAAAGGTACAAATCAATGCAGAGAAACTCCTGTTTAATCATATAAAATTTGCATTTCATCAAAAAAACTTTTTTTTCTTGCTGTTTTACGGATTTTTGTTGTTTTCTTTGTATTGGCTAAAGCCGATTTTCTATTCAATTCAGTTTTTTCTTTTTAAATCTTTAAATTCTTATATACTATGACGCAACAGAAATATCAACAACGCTGTTTCGATAAAGTGTTTAAAATCCATGAGACGGTACGCGACCGTAAATATCTTTTTATAACAATTATCTTTGCCGCCATCGTACTGACGGTTGTATTCGTTTGGCAATTTTTGAATCACATAGGCGATATCATTAATGTTTCGAAGACATTTGATGCTCCGGAAATTGAAATTGTTTTTGTAGAAGGCGGAACATTTAAGATGGGCTGCACTTCTGAGCAGGGCGATGATTGTTTAGACGATGAAAAACCTGCCCATCGTGTAACGGTCAGCGATTTTTATATCGGCAAATACGCAGTCACACAGGCGCAGTGGCGGGCGGTTATGGGTGATAATCCTTCTAATTTCAAAGGCGATAACTTGCCTGTTGAAAGTTTAAGTTGGAACGATGCGCAGGAATTTATCCGCAGACTGAATACCCAAACCGGCAAGTTATACCGTCTTCCCACAGAGGCAGAATGGGAATTTGCAGCACGGGGAGGCAACAGCAGTGGTGGTTACAAGTACAGCGGAAGCCATACGGCAGATAATGTTGCCTGGTATTATGAAAATGCAGGAAACAGGATATTGGATAGTAATGCATGGGACTACGATACATTAGTTTTCAACAACAATAAGTCACACCCTGTCGGCACAAAATCGCCCAATGAATTGGGTATTTACGACATGAGTGGTAATGTTTTTGAATGGTGTAACGATTGGTATGGCGCTTATAGCAGCAATGCACAAACCGACCCGCTTGGCCCTTCTTCAGGCTCTTACCGCATCATTCGCGGCGGCTGTTGTTACGACAATACGAGGGTCTTGCGCGTATCGTCCCGCAGCGCAAGCCCGTCTGACTTCCGCGACTACTTTATAGGCTTCCGCTTAGCTTGCAGTTCAAGATAAGTCTGTTTAGTCAGGAGAGCATTGCAAAGAGCGAAGAGAGATCGAATGGGAATTATTTGTTAGTGTTTTCTGATTTTCGCGGATAATAATTCATCTTAAAGTTATCTAATTCACTTATTGACAAATGGTAAAAACGGGCAATTTCCTCTTTTTCTTCTTTATTCCCACGTTCTAATATTCGATTAATAACAAATTGTTTATTCTTTCCCCAATTTATTCTTTCAAAATTTGTGTCCCAAAAAACCGATTTTCTTACAACAGGAGGATTGGAATATTGTCTTTTTAACGCTTCATCCGAAATCTTTTGAATATGATTATACGTTTGTAAAATCGCAAAAAAACCTTTTTTATAACCAAATATTTCATCGAGCTGTAAAGACAAAGGTACGGGTATATCGCGTTTTTCCGTTATTATCGCATTGATACTTTGATAACTAACCTTTGCCAATTTAGCCAATGTCCGCTGAGACATACATTTCCATTCAAGATTTTTTTTTAGTATCTTTCCCGGATGAATCCCTTTTATGATATCAATTTGAATATCCATTTTAAACTCAATTTTCGGCAAAGATACGACAAATAAACAAAAATGATTACTTTTTTAGAATTTTTTGTTCTTAACGTATGTGTCTTTGTGTTAATTAGGAATTATGAATCAGGAATTTCTTTCGGTCTTTGTTTTTTTATTGATACGATATTTTCTTCCCTTATTTTTCCCTTCAACTTGTAATAATCCGAGTTCTACAAACTCTGCAAAATATTTTTTTACGCTACTATCAGACTTGTTGGTTAATAATTGGGCGCGATAGTTGGTTATTTCGTCGTTTTTGTCAAGATAACCGGCTATTTGTTCTAAAAATTCCAATTCGGCTTTTGATAACTTATCGGTATTTATATCGGTAAATATATCGGTAATTTTGCGAACAGGCAATTCTTCCAATGCCTGTAAGATAGCATGGAGCATAAATTCAATAAAAGATTTTGAATCACGAGTGTTCGGAAGAAAAATCAGGGTGTAAAGAACGCTGTGTTGTTATATCATGTTTTATAGCTATTAGGTTAAATGCGAGTTTTATAACCTTAACACCTCAGCACAGTATAGGGGTCTCTTCCGCCACAAAAATGGACGATAATTTTTGTCAAAAGCCAGTCTAATTCGTACATAAAGCGTCGTTTTGCGGATTTAGCCTATCATTTATTACGGAAGTGCGGCGTGAAGGCTGTCTTAAAGACAAGACAGCCTTCTGTTACGTTTAAAATGAAATAAATGAATCAGAAAATCAACTATTTATACACAATTATTGTGTGTTCGTCTTTATTCAAACGTTCTATTGTTTGTCCTGATCTTAAGTATAAGGTACTCATCACAGGATTCAAAACGCATTCAAGTTGACTTAATTTGTTGTTATTACTGACATCAAGTGTTGTCAGATTCGGCATACCCCCACATTCAAGGAGTTCTAATTTTGCGTTTCCGCTTAAATCAAGTGTTTCAAACATACTTCCATCAGTTTGCAAAAGAACAAGAAATGGATTGTTGCTTAGATCGAGCGTTGCGCTTTGTATCCCGCGACAAAATAATGACTCCAACAGTGTGTTGTATTTTACATCAAGGTTCTCCAACCCGCTACATTCCAATAATTTTAATTGTGGACATCCGCTAATATCAAGTTCGGTGAGTTTATTATAGGAACAAATTAATGTTGACAATTTAGTCAAACCTAATCTTATCTCCTGTAATTCGCCATCTCTACAAAATAATGATTCCAAATTAGCGTTATTGGTCAAGTCAAGCGATTTCAACTTGTTGTTTTCGATTGTAAGTGTTTTTAGCTTGTTGTTTTTGCTCACGTCAATGCCAGAGAATGCACATTCTAAAAGCTGAAGTTCTTCCAAATTAGGAAAATTTTCTAAACCGGTCAGCAAAGGCTCATTATCTAAAATCAACATTATACCTTTAACGCCAAGCGCTTCTTCTTTACTCAATACACCATCATTATTGCGGTCGTACATCTTTAGCAGATACTCCTGTAACTGATTGTTGCTTACTAATATTCCATTTGTTTCTTCGTTTTTATTACATGAAATAAAGAAGACGAAAAACAAACAAACAATAAAAACATTAATTGATTTCATAGTTGTAAAATTTAAAATTTTTTAATTTATTGAACGTACAAAGGTCGAGTTTATACACTACATCATAAAATCGATTTTTGAAAGTGTGTTTTTGTGTTTTATTGAATTATCATAAAACTTAACGCAAATATGGATTCATTCATCATTTTTTGCTATTTTTGCGAAACAATCTGATAGCCTAAAATGATTTTAGTAATAAATAATTAAATAATTTGTACGATTATGGAATATGAATAAAAAAATAATCAGGTAAAACTCTTTGAATTAATTAGAAAGGTATTACCGGCACATGTTTCTTTGGCTGAAAGTATTTCCGAAGTGTTGGAGACCGGTCTTGATTCGGCTTATCGCAGGATACGGGGAGATAAAACGGTCAGCTTTGAAGAATCCGTAAAACTTTGCAGACACTTCGGCATATCACTTGATTCATTTATATTCGGTGAAGAAAAATATCAATTTAAATACGACTTGCCTCCTTTCGACACAAGCAATATAAGGGACTATATGACATATATATACGAATTTGCAGCCATGATGGATAGCCTGATAAAGAAATCAGAAAGCACGATTATTCTGTCTGCGGCAGATATTCCTGTCTTTTATTTTCTCGAATATATGGATCTTACTTTGTTTTACCTTTTTTCATGGCATAAAAACACCTATAAAATTCCGGAAAATTATGAAGAGTTTGTCAAAGCGTTCAATATTGATGAGTTATGGCATTATTCCGCAAATATTGCAGCAAACTACAAAAAAATTGATTCATTTGAAGTTTGGACGCCCAATACAGTTGATTCAACGATAAGAATGTTAAGATATCATGTTGCAATGAAACATTTTGAAGACGATAAAATCCCCATACGTTTTTGTGATCAATTAATGGATATTGTGAATAAATTGCAAATTTGGATGGAAACAGGGAAAAAAGACAGGGAAGGCAATCCTTTCAATTTTTATGTAAATGATATTGATATCGGAAATACTTTTATTCTTTTCAAGAAAGCCCAAAATGTCAACTGTTTAGTTAAATTATTTTCAATTAATGGTTTAAATATCAAAAACTATCAGTTCTGTCAGGAGGTAGAGAATTGGCTTCATAACCTAATCGACAGATCCACTTTAATAAGCGGAACATCAGTCCTTGAAAGATTCAAGTTTATATCTACCCAAAAGGACAAGATAAAATCTTTTAAGGATTCTTTAATCTTGTAAGGCAAATTTTTCGCTGCTTGCGGCAAGAAGAACTTCCCACGAATCAAAGCCACATGTTCCCAACCACGAAAGACCAAAGGTGTTTTTTTATAAGATATTCCTTTCGTTTACAAAAAAATCGTAGTTTTGTGGCATAATAAAAACAAATAATAAATAAAATGAAAAAGATTTTAATTTCGATGATTGCCTGTGCAATGATGCTTCCGCTTGGATGCGAAAAGATTAAAGATGCCACTTCGCGCGACTTTAAAGTGAACAACATTCAATTCGATTTTACGGCGACTACCAAAGACGACGTATCGACTACGATCGGCAATCCGTCCGTAACAACAAGAGCCGCAGCGATTACATCCTTCACCGTTACCCGAACCGTGGATATATCCGAGTTAGGGAGTGATGATTTGGTGGAATATGCCAATAAAATCAACAAGATAGTGGTGAACAATTCAATCGTAAGTATTACAGCAAGTTCGGCGGGCGACTACACCATTACTAACCTTACGATTACAGCCGAAGGCGTTGGTGATTTAATTATTCCGTCATACTCCATAGGCGGTACATTCAGTGCGCCTTCGAACATGAACTCCTATACATCCGATTTCTTAATGAAACTGCTGAGTGTGAAGAAGATCAATGTTACGGTGAAAGGACAGTCCGACGCTCCTGCAGGCACAACAATCTATATCAATTATAAGAGTGATATAGTCTGTACCGCAAGTTTATTGTAAACAGAAAAACGTTTTTTTACTTTAATATGTTATCTGTTTATCATCCTCCATTTCTTTAGCATCGATTTTATGGATATCTAATGCACGCCAGGCATAAAAGATATAGGCCAGCACAAAAGGAATCAGGAATGATACGTACATCATTGTTTTCAGCGTAAAATAGCTGGACGAACTGTTGGTGATGGTGAGCGAACTTTGAAGGTCGGCTGTCGAGGGATAATAAGCCGTATGATTCCAACCGGCACAAAGCAACAATGCCAAAACCGTTAAAACCGTTCCGCAACCGGTAATCCATATACCTTTATTATAATACTTGGAGAACAATGTATGGATGATACCCCAAAGTACGAATACGACACCAACACCCATCACGCCCAACACTATAGGCATCTCCAATAGATTATTCAGGTATTTAAACGGCTGCATATAAACGACCTCCGTTTCGGGATGGATGGCAAAACCTTCGGCAAACAACAATCGTCCTACAAATGTCAGGAAGAAAACCAAAAACAGCGCGGCCTCTATCCATAATTGTTTGCGGCAACGGATGTCTATTTCGTTGTCATGTATGTTGTTAATAAAATAAAGCAATGCCAGCACCCGCGAAAGGAAAAATACGGCTAACCCCAAAAACAAGTTCCAGATAACAGCGGCAGCCTCCAAGCCATGCCATGCAGTTGCCCATCGTGAAATCACAGGCATACCTATTGCAGTTAGCTGCGTTTTGTCAACAATGAACGCTGCACCGTTAAAGAATGTACCGACTGCCGTTCCAATCAGGATCGGCCCCAGCATCCCATTGAGCAATAAAAACACCTGGTATGTCTTCTTCCCCAACAGATTGCCTTTGAGGGATTGAAACTCGTAAGATACGGCTTGCAACACAAAACAAAGCAGAATCAATATCCAAACCCAGTAAGCGCCACCGAAACTTGTGGAGTAGAACAATGGAAATGAAGCGAAAAAAGCGCCTCCAAATGTCACCAATGTCGTAAATGTAAATCCCCATTTCCGGCCTGTGGAGTTAATCAGCATCTTTTGCTCCAATTCTGTTTTGCCAATCGTAAACAACAACGATTGACCTCCCTGGACAAACATCAGCAATACGAGTAATGCTCCCAGCAACGAAACCAGAAACCACCAATAATGTTGTAAAAATAAATATGTTATGTTCATAATATGCAGTTTTATAAGTGATTATTCGGGTAATTCAGGGCCTTTTTTGATTGCTTTCATCATGATGCGGATTTCGGCAATCAACAGGACGGTAAACAAGATTAGAAACAGGAAAAATGTGAGTTGAACGGATGAAGTTGAAAGTCTTGATACGGCAGCGTTGAGCGGCAACAAATCCTGAATAACCCAGGGCTGACGTCCTACTTCGGTAACTACCCAACCGGCCTGTCCCGCTAAGTAGGCTAATGGAATAGACAACAGGCAAATCCATTGCAACCATCTCTGTTTGAAAAACCTGTCTTTTCTGTTGTACAGCATGACCATGCTAAACAAAAGGATAAAAAATCCTCCCAGGATGACCATTATACGAAAAGCATAAAATGTCAACGGGACGGATGGTATCAGTTGCGCCGGGTCTTTGATATATCCATATCCGAAATACTTGTAATTCTGCTCTAACGTTGCAAGGCAGACAGCCGCCGTTTCTTCATCGTTCTCTTTCATGGCCTTCCGGTAATCGGCTAAGGCGTTGATTGCTACTTTTCCGCGCGCAATCTTTTCATGTACCGACAGCGCAACTCCCGATCCTGAAGGATAACCTCCTTCGATCAAATCTATTATGCCGGGTACAAACGCATTCGCATTGCGTTCGGTCATGAACGAGAGCATGTTGGGAATCTCGAGCTTGAATAAAAACGGGTCGACGGAATCGTTGTATTCCTTTTTGGCGGGATTCATTACACCAATGGCCACCATCCCAACGCCTTCCGAACCTTTATACAAACCTTCCATGGCGGCTAATTTCATCGGCTGAAAACGTGCCACACAAAAGGCAGAACCATCTCCTGTCCATACCAACAACAACGAAGCAACCAAGCCTGTGATAGCCCCGATTTTGATACTTGCCAATGCAAAATCCTTATGGCGTTTTTTAAGGAGAAACCAACTGCTTATCCCAATAACAAAAACACCTCCCAATACCCATGCGGAAAACACCGTGTGAAGGAATTTGTTGATGGCCATGGGCGATAAGGCCACTGCCCAAAAATCGAACATCTCACTTCGTACCGTATCGGGATTAAACTGCATACCCACAGGATATTGCATCCAGGCGTTTGCGATCAGAATCCATAATGCCGAAAGTGTGGCGCCAAACGTGGTAAGCCAAGTCGAAGTCAGGTGCATGCCTTTGCCGACTTTATTCCAGCCAAAGAACATAATGGCAATAAATGTCGACTCGAGAAAGAAAGCGACAATGCCTTCGATNGCTAACGGCGCACCGAAGATGTCGCCTACAAACCAACTGTAATTCGACCAGTTCGTNCCAAATTCAAATTCCAAAATCAGGCCTGTAGCTACACCNACAGCAAAATTAATTCCAAATAATTTCATCCAGAATTTAGCCGTTTTTTTCCAAAATTCGTTGCCTGTCCTGTAATAAAGTGTTTCCATCACTGCCATAATAACCCCTAACCCAAGCGTTAGCGGTACAAATAACCAGTGATAAATGGCGGTCAGCGCAAATTGCGCCCTCGACCAGTCAATCAATGAAGAATCAATGTTTTCTACCATATTTAATATTATTAGGGTATTGTCGTTCGATATATTAATTCATTTGATATGAATTCTTCTTTTTCGGAAGTTGTATCAAATTGATTCAGCAAACGGGGAAAGAAAAAAATCCGAAGTATCACAAACATAATGAATAACTTAATCAGGATAAGTATCCAAAGCTCGCGTCCCCATTCCATCGCCTTAAAACCATCAACATAGAATTGGAATATCCGTTTCGGTAATAAAAAGCCTTTCATCAAATCAACTATTAATCAACTATTTATCTATTATTCTCAAATTATTATCAATTATTCAACAATCCAAATTCTCCTATAAGCCAAATAATCAACAACAAGAATGAATACAAATTCAAAAATGCAAAATTATAAATAAAAAATGACAAATCAAAAGATTTTTACAAAAAAATATATATCATGTCATAACTTCCACCCATTGTGATACGGTTGTCTTAACAGGGCATCTGCATCAGCATCGTTGGTGATGCGAACAGCTTGCGGATCGTAGGTGATGCGTTTACCTGTGCGAAGGGCAATGTCACCGAGCAGAACGAATTCAGCTAAAACACCACCTAACCCAAAATGACAACCTGCCGGCTCACCACCGTTACAGGCTTCAAACCACTCCGTCCAAGTGTTACCACGACGTTTCAATGTGGCAGGTATTGTCTTCGCCTTGGCTTCCAGATCGGGGTTGAGGATAAGGTCGCCCAGCATGATACCTTTCGTTCCAATATACAATATACTTTCATCTGGCAGATCCTGATCTCCCATCTCTTTGGGGCAAGGGGGCTTGAGTCCGCCATCGTACCANACGATACGAACNGGGGGAAAGCCTTCACGTGCCGGATAATCGTAAGTCACGATAGATGCGAGCGGAAAGGACTCCTCATATAGNCGTGAGGAAGTAGCTGAAATGGCAGAGGGGTAGCCCAGTTTGAGTGCGCGGTAAGGGGTGTTAAGGTAATGGCAACCCATGTCACCTAAAGAACCTGTGCCGAAATCCCACCACCCGCGATGATTGAAGGGATGATATACTTTGTTTCCACCCCAATTCCTTGTAGGGAGTTCGGGAATAGGATTGCCGTCAGGCCAATTGTCCTTGAACGGACGCATGGGGGCAGGGCCGATCCACAGGTTCCAGTCGAGCGTGTCGGGAACAGGGTCTTCACCTTCAGGGCGTTGAGGGATTCCCTGCGGCCAAACAGGACGGTAAGACCAAACATGAACTTCAGTCACATCGCCCAGAATCCCTGATTGGATACGCTCAGTAATGCGGCAACCCCAGTCACTTGTATTGGGCTGGGCGGTAACTTGCGTAGCGGTACCTGATGTCTGTGCAGCCGCCATAACAGCACGTGCTTCCTCAACAGTACGAGTAAGAGGTTTGACTGTACAAACGTGTTTGTTGGCACGCAATGCGGCCAACGTAATAATGGCATGTGAATGGTCCGGGGTTCCACAATAGACCGCGTCAATCTTGTCTTTCTCAAAAGAGAGCATGTCGCGGAAATCGCGGTAACGGCGTGCTTGGGGGAAAATATCGTAAGTTTTCTTGGCGTGGAGGTCGTCAACATCGCAAAGTGCGACAACCTCGAATCCAGCCTCAGCACAGGATTTGATTTGGTCATTGCCAACTCCGCCGATGCCTACACCTGCAAGGGTAATCCGGTCACTTGGAGGCGTATTACCCTGGCCACCAAGCACATGATGTGGAATGAAATTGAAAGCGAAAACCGAAGCCGCCGATGCTTTCAGAAATGAGCGACGGTTGAGAGTCAATGTGGAAGATGTTCTTTTCATAGTTTTTATTGTTAAGTGATATTATTATAATGTTTAACGCTCTCAAAGGTAAAACTAATAATTGTAATGTGCAAAAAAATGAGAACAGTTATTAGAAATTATGCTTACTCCAAATCAACCACCGTTATTCCTGTTCCGCCGAATTGTACGTGTTCGTCATGGAATTGTTTGATGCCGGGCAGGGCGGAAAGGTAGTTGCGAATCAGTTGACGCAGGATGCCATTACCTGTTCCATGCAGGATTCGGACACGTCCTGCATTGATTTGGATGGCATCGTCAATAAAGTAGGTAACTGTCTGTAATGCTTCGTCGCCACGCATTCCACGCACATCAATATCCAATTTGAAATGTAACTTCTTCGCATACATGCTATCCGTGGTTTGGGCATTTATGAAAGCGCTTTTTGTCGGTTGCTTTTTAATATGAGTTTGGTTAACCTTTTCTAATTGTTCGAGTTTAACGGTACTTTTAATCGTATTGAAGGCGATGACTGCCTGTTTTTCGGTAAGTTCAATGATGTTACCGATGGTTTGTTGGCCTTTGAGACGTACATAGTCGCCCGGCGATAGCGTAGAAAGGGATGGATTCTGAGGGTCTTTTTGATTGTAGCGACTCGTTCGATCGGATTGTTTTTTTCGACTTATTCGCTTTTTCTGATTTTCACCGTTTTGGGGGTTTTGTTCTTCTTCTATCACAGCTACGCTTTTTTTAAACTCCTCTAACGAACGACGGATTGATTTTGTTTGTTCCTTTGCGGCATTGGCTTCCTTGATTTCACGGATGGTTTGTTCGATTTTGGCATTGGTTGCCGAGAGTAGTTGA
>JGI24702J35022_10000923_pt1 | contig 18329 bp, 18 predicted proteins | sample TergutTh196P4_FD_35022 | JGI IMG/M metagenome (IMG submission 35022)
CAANCAAGAAAATGAATGACATAGCTAAATGCGTGAAACTCAGTTTCCCGATTGAGTTGCCGCTGCTATGTGGTGAGAAAATCATCGGGAATTAAGGATAATGGTATCGTAGCTAGCCTGTAAATCTGTGCATGATATATAGAAAGCTGTGGAAATGTATCCGCCGTACGTATTTAACCGTAATACTTGCGCTCATACTCGGTGCGCGTCATATCAGCTTCAAATACCACAGCGATGGCGCCGGGGCCAAGATGAGCCCCAATGACAGGCCCTGTCATCATGATGAGTACCTGGCGCACGTTAATAGCTGCCTTAATCATCTCAGCGAACATTTGGGCGTCGCCAAAACAATCGGTGTGACTTATCATAATGGTATCCAACATGGTATCCGGATGGATGCTGCGCTTTATTTGGCTGGCCAATAACTGCAAGGCTGCTTTGCGCCCACGCACTTTTTCTTTGAGTTTTAGGGTACCATCAGGAGCGATGTTTAAAAGCGGCTTGACGCCCAGCATTGAACCAGCAACAGCCGAGAATTTGCTAAGCCTCCCGCCACGATGCAGATACATCAGGTCATCCACTGTAAACAACCCAAAGCAGACATGCTTTTTCTCCTCCAGCCAAGCTGCCGTTTCACCCGCAGAAAAGCCCTCGGCGCGCCTATTGGCAGCCAGCATAGCCAGAAAGCCGTGACCCGAAGTAGCACTCAGGCAATCAATGATATGTATCCCGCAGCCAGGGTATGCCGCCCGCACCTCTTGCAGAGCTGTTTCCGCGTTTTGATAAGTGGCCGAAAGACCGCTGCTTAGTATAATGAACAGGGCTTCCCGCCCCTCTTTGGCATACTCAGAGAAAGCCGCAACGAATGCGCCGTGGTTGATGAGAGTAGTCTTGGCCACACTCCCTCGGCGCAGAGCAGCGTAATACTCCTGACTGGATATTTCTTGCCAGGATCCCAAGTTATGCTCCCTTCCGTCCAAGCTAAACGGCATGGGCAACACCTTAAATCCATGCTCCTTGACGTATTCGGGTGGCAGATCGCAATTTGAATCAACCACAATGGTAAATGTGCCCATAACAACCCCTTCTGCCTTTCACTTGCACCCGCAGTTTGTACCCCGACCCCTCACCGACATTCTGACAGAACACAGTTAGAGGCTTTAAGTGTCCCAAGGTCGGTTGAAATTTTTGAGACACCTCACCAGTGCTCATATCTAGTTTTTTCGATATGTTATTATACGCAGTATAGCCCCTGCCATGTCAATAGCAACATGACCCCCAGAGGGGCCTCAGAGCGCGACGAGGAGATGGATTTCCTGTGTCCAGACCGGCACATGGAGAGTCGTTTCCCCTTGTGCCGTGTTATGTCAAATACTGGGCCGAGGTGGCTTGCCTACCCGTTTCCCCGAAACTTATTGGTTATGGGCAACCTTCTGTCCTTGCCAAAGGCACGCGCGGTGATCTTGATGCCCGGAGGCGCCTGGCGGCGCTTATACTCACTGCCATCAATGAGTCTCACCGTCTGGCGCACCACAGCCTCGTCCATGCCTGCCGCCAGCATCTGCTCCACGCTCTTGTCCTCTTCCACGTAGGCCTTGATGACAGGATCAAGCTGGTCATATGGCGGCAGACTATCGGTATCTTTTTGGTTGGGTCTCAGTTCCGCTGACGGAGGCTTATCAATCACTGAGCGAGGGATGAGGTCACAGCCAGCCTGGGCGTTGCGGTAGAGCGCCAGTTTATAAACAATGGTCTTAGGCACATCCTTTAAGATGGCGAATCCGCCCGCCATATCGCCATAGAGGGTAGCATATCCCGTGGCCATCTCACTTTTATTGCCGGTGGGCAATACGAGCCAACCGAACTTGTTGGAGAGGGCCATGAGAAAATTGCCGCGGATGCGCGCCTGAATGTTTTCCTCGGCACTATTCGCCGGCAGGCCCCGAAAAGCATCCGCCAGACTGGTTAGATAAGCCTCAAATACCGGTTCAATGGGCATGGCAATAAGCCTGATACCCAAGTTGCGGCAGAGCTGCTCCGCATCGGATACACTGCTTGGCGAGGAATAGCGGGAGGGCATGGCCACCCCAACCACATTGCCTTCGCCCAACGCATCCACTGCCACCGCAGCCACCAAACCGGAGTCGATGCCTCCTGATATTCCCAGGGCAGCCTTTTTAAATCCGTTCTTGGCACAGTAATCTCGCGTGCCGAGCACCAGGGCATCATAAATTTCCGCCTCCTGCCCCGACACAGATATCGCACGCTCCGGCAATAGTGGTTTCACCGCAGGCGCCAGCTCGCCCAGGACAATACCGCATGACCTCTCGTTGCTCTCCAGACGGGGCATGCGTGGCTCAAGGCAGAGATCCGCAATCACCAGATCTTCGTCGAAAGGCTTACCGCGTGCAAGCACCTGCCCATCTTGGTCGACGACCAAACTGTTGCCATCAAAGACCAGCTCGTCATGCCCGCCCACCAAGTTGACGTAGGCGATGGCCATGCGCTCTTCCTGGGCATGACGCACAAGCAACCCCTGTCGCTGGCCGGCTTTTTGGTAGTGGTAGGGTGAAGCGCTGATATTGACGATCAAGTTCGTGCCGATCTCCGTTGCAGTTGAAGAATGCTCGCTCCAAAGGTCTTCGCAGATGTTTACCCCAAAAGAGATACCGCCCAACAAGAACGCGGCGGACTCACGGCCTTCACAAAAGTAGCGCTTTTCATCGAACACGCCATAATTGGGCAGAAAGGCTTTATGATATACTCCGGCCAATTTGCCATCGTGGATGACCGCCGCAGCATTGTAGAGGCGCTCTGCGCAGGAGTCCACAAAACCCGCAACAACCGTCAGTCCATCCGTAGACTCCACCAGCTTATGCAGGTATTCCAAATTCTTCTCAATAAACTGCGGCTTTAAGAGCAGATCTTCCGGTGGGTAGCCGCAGACGGCAAGCTCTGGGAAAGCCACCAAGTCTACGCCCTGCGTTCGCGCACGCATAATCACTTTCTTCATCAGGTCCAAGTTTCCGATGAAGTCGCCGACAGTGGTGTTTATCTGAGCGAGCCCCAGCCTCACCGAGTGCGTGCTTGCCATCGCAGTAAGCTAATGCTAAGTGCAATGCGAGGGTTTGTCAAATACCATGGGGATGCGAGTAGTGATGAGAGGCATCAGATTTATGCCATTGGTTACAGAAGCATCGTTATCAGTCCCACACAAGAGGTTTTAGGAAGATGAATAATACAACGGCCAACAATCATGGTATGCAGGGGCTTAACAGCATCCGAATAAAACTGCATGAACAGACAGACGACTTACATTAAGGAGAAAGCCGCTTTTGGCAAGTCCAATTAGCTCCAAGCCATTACCCCCGTGTCCTCATAGAAAGTTCCGAGCTGGGTAGAGTGAGTATAAGAAATGCCGCTGTCATTATAGGTTCCAAACGTTGTCTTGATAACTTCCCAGGATGTATTGGAGCGCCTTGCGGCAGTAAAGTTGGCGGAGTACGTTATGCCCTCCCTATCGGGAGGCAATCCCGTGTTTGAGGCCTGAGCAATGGCAATGACCTCGGTTTGAGAGTATTTCGAACTCGTACCTATGTCCGTACCCGGTTGCAAGCAAGCGGGAAGAATAGCTACCAAGATAACAAGGCCAAGAATTACTGGCAGTTTCTTCAATTTCTTCCCCTCAAAGCATTTTTTTTAAATCACGGCCCACTTAATTTCCCCCTGGACATTTTAAATGCGGCAACGCTTAGCTTTAAATGAGCATCCCAAAACCCCCACCACACATTATAACTACACCGACACCAAAATACCAAACGCCGCATCATCTTTCAAGGCTATTCGCAGTTTGCGCGAATTATCTGCTTGCTTGGTATCATAAGCTAAGCCACAGCAGTGCAGACTACTGACATTCGATGCTCATTTCAAATCTGTAGATGGTTTAAATGATTTTTCATAATTGAGGCCTTCAGTATCACGGTGTACACTTTTGCCGTTCGGTTAACAGTTCCTACTGCCTGCCTGGTAGCTTTACGCCGCCAGATCATTGCTTATGCCAAGTCCACCGAAAAACGGGAGGCCGTGCAAACGCACGGCCTCCAACTCTTCACAATAACCTCTTTATCTTGAGAGGGCAATAGCAACAGAGATAGCCACGGAGGCCAAAACGAGCCCCAAGTTGATGACGACCAGAGTGGCAATCCATTGGGAGCGGGACAAGCGACGAATAACGGCCTTTACCAAGGCTTCTTCAGCCTTGTAGAGGGCTTCTTCGGCTGCCTTTTTGGCAGCAATAGCAATCTCCTCGGCACGATTACTGGCATCCCGGGCATGCCTGGCAGCCTCTTCGGCACGAATGGTCGCCTCGCGGGCAGCACGCGCCGCTTCTTCCGACCTGACAGTGGCTTGGTGGGAAGCACGTGCCGCTTCCTCAGACCGGACAGTAGCTTGGTTTGAGGCTTCCTGAGCGCGTGATACTGCCTGCTCGCCAAGGATCCTAACAGCTGTAGCCAGGGCATCGTCGCCCGCAATATCAGCCGCCTCTGCTTTCCGGGCAATATCCTGCGAGATCTTCATGGCCTGAGCAGCCGCCAGCTTAGCATCCTTGCCGGCCTCATCTGTCTTGCTGGCCATCAAACCGGATACGAGGGTGGCAGCCTCTACGGCCGTATCGCCTGCCATATCAGTGTGCTCAGCCTTACGGGCAAGTTGCTCGGACAAGCGGAAAGCTTCTGCGGCGGCCTGTTTGGCCTCTCGCCCGGCCTCGTCAGCTTTCTTAAGGGCTTCTACCGTCTGGTTGGCTACAGCCTCGGCGGCAGCCAGCTTGGCAGCCTTGGCCTTTTCCTCGGCGGCCAAAGCAGCCTCGGCGGCGGCTCTCATGGCAATCTCAATGGCCTCACGCGCAGCCTCGGCGGCTTCTTGAGCTCTGGCTGCGGCGACCTCGGCGGATTTGGCGGCTGCAACAGCCGCTTCCCGGGCAGCCTGAGTTGCCTCTTCGGCCCGCCGACCTGCGTCCTCAGCGGCATACTTAGCGGCAAGGGCCATCTCTTCAGCCCGCCGTCCTGCGTCCTCGGCGGACTTCTTAGCAAACTCAGCAGCTTCTCTAGCCGTGCGCATAGCCTCCTCGGCTCCTTGGCTAGCTTTTAGCGCTGCCGCATTGGCCGCTTCCTCGGCGGCTTTCCTGGCAATCTCGGCAGCTTCTCTAGCTGTACGGATAGCCTCCTCAGCNCCCTGGGCTGCTTTCAGAGCCGCAGCATTGGCCGCGCCTTCGGCGGCGGTACCGGCCATTTGAGCGGACTGGGTGGCAGCCGCAGAAGCCTCATGAGCAGTACGGGAGGCCTCTTCCGCCAGGCGAGCCAACTCCTCGACTCGCCTGATATTTCTTTCCATTTCATCCAGGATGACAGGCAGCGGTTTTACCATTATTTGAGGACCGGGGGCTGCGGTTTGCTCAGCTTCGTTGGGCTTTTTGGGCTCCATTTGTTTCCTCCGTCTTGTTATTTTATGGTTTCGCCTATTCGGTGAAACAAAAGCGCCGCCTTATCAATGATTGCGGGTGGCTCTTGATTGCAAGACATGCACTTAGCTGCCTATCAGGAACAAGATAACATCGCCAGAAGCGAGTGTCAATACATTTTCAGGTAAAATTTGCGGTCGATATAACCGTGAATATTATGCGAAATATGTGCCGGCAGAAAGTTTAAACTCGTCGCTAGCCAACACGGCCGTGGAAGACCTTAGGCCTCTGGGGGCGACACCATCTCCCAAGCCGCCCAATACTTAACCCAGAATAGTCAGCAGCTGAAGATACGGCACGATAACAATGCTGTAGAAGATAACGCCGACTACGAGCCCTACGATATAGAGAAGACCTGAGATGCGGCCCTCTCCGGCAATAACATGCTGGCGGAAAGGGCAACCCTCAGCCATGACGGAAAAATAGGCCATACCAAAGGCTCCGATGGAGGCCAGGGGAATGAGGACAAGTGGCTGGACATTGAGGCCCTCGGAGAGCATTGGCATAGCTTGCCAGCCGCCGACATTAGTGAAGTTTAGCAGATTGCCGTTAAAAAAGTTAACCAAGGCAAATCCGGCCACGGCACCGACAAAGATACCGATTATTCCTTTGAGCCGATAGGGATCTTTGATGAGGTAGAAGTCGCGGATGCCGCTGATGGTACAAAAGCGCGAGCGCTGCCCCAAATAACCCACAATGGTACCGACAATAAGGGTCGCCAATCCGAGGATCATTTCACCCTCCTTACTTTCCATTTGACGTATTCGCAAGCGGCCACTACTCCCAAGACGATACAGCCAAGGATGAGCATAGCGAACGGCATACCGTAGGCAGCTAGGATAGTCGTACGGATGGGGCACGAACCCCACAATAGAGCAAAGTTAATGATGATGAAGCCCAGAATGAAAGCCAGGATGTTGTCGCGCACCGGGCCGGGGCGGAATTTGAATTCCTTGTTTATAATGGCAGCAATGAAACTGCCAAGGACAAAGCCAACAGATGTTAACACCGGTACATTAGTGAAGATGTTGTGAATGGTGAAAGGCGGGTCGGGGCGCAAAAACTCAACCGGATTGTTATTAACCAACCAGTTAATTAGGTTGGCTGGGTGCGAGATGCCGCAGATACCGGCCGCAGCGGGCGGCTGCAACTCAAAAAACCCCTGCACCACAGCCGCCAGTACCCCCATGGTCAGGCCGGTAATGAGGGCCATGTTGCCGCTTAATTTGAAATGAAAACGCTTCTTAGGTTTTGCCTCAGGCTCTGTCATGCTTGCTAGTTCCTCCTGCCCAAGTGATGATTAACATTCATAACCCACTGCCCTGCTACGATCAGCAGTACCCTTAAGTATTGGCGATGGCCTGCGCTTAACCCTGTCAAGACTGGGCTTGGCTTTACCCTTTGGCGACCACGACCTTTTTCGCCGCTTCGCGGATGAAAGGAATGAACTGGGCAATGGTAGTAGCGGGATTGGGCTTGGTCAGTTCTCCAGCGACGCGGTTGATCTTACAAGCAGCAGTACAGGCTTCAACCACCGGCAGGCCGAAGGCGATAAGCGCCGAGACCTCTCCGGTTATAGTATCTCCTGTGCCGCCGATAGGCTCCATGGCAGGCACGCTAGGCTCTTTGATCACGCCAGCCACCTGCCCATCTACGATCACGTGGTCAATCGGAGCCTTAACGATCATATACTTGGGCGCATCACCATTAGCGTAAGCTTCTTGGCTCAACCGGGGAACTTCGGTCTGGTCGACATCAAAGATGAAGTGCTGGACATAGGCAGGGTGAGCAGCATCGGGATCAGCCAGGAAGCTGATCTCTCCTGGATCAGGTGTAAAGAGATCGAATTTTTGCGCCAGCTTTACGGCCTTGGCGTTAAGCAGCGCACCCGCGTCGGCAATCATAAAGGGCCGCTTCTCCATCTTGTGAGCCGCCTCAACGAAGTTGATAAAGGTATCACGGGTGGGCAGAATATAGTGTAGCGTTACCACGCTGGGCTTGATAGCCGATAGCTCGTCCGTGAGGTGCTTTAAAAGTGTCACCGTGCCCTCACCCATACCCGTATCGCCAATGACGAAAGCGAGTGGGTCCTCTGCCCCAAGAGCTTGCGAGACGACCGAGGCGGCGGAGATCATGGCGGCCGTACCCAGGGTGACATATTGCCCCTCCAGGGTATAATCACCAATCGTGAGCTTATCGCCCAAATATGATACCCGCCCGTAGGTCAACGGCAAGCCTTCAACAGGGATGGTGCCGGCTAGAAGCAACATCGCTACTTTCCCTTCTTTGTGCTTTGTTTCTGGTAAATTTCCAGCGCCTTATTATAGGCGTGCTCCAAGGTGTAGGCACAAATGGTCTTCCCAAGCTCGCGCGGGCGCGGCCCCTGACCGATGATGGTGCCATAGAGCTTCATGCCTAAAAATGGGATATCGGGACAGCCGCCGCCAGAGATATTGACGATACTGCCCGTAGCCTTTTGATAGGTGATCTTCATGTTGCCCACGCGTACCATCACATAGTCGCCGTAATCGACCGTTTTGATGAGCTTGGTGAGATAGACCGGCGTCAGCTTGGCTCCCTTGGGCATGAAGAGGATGTCCAAAATGAGAACATCTTTCTCAATGAGCAAATTTTCGGCAGCATCAACATCGGTTGCGTCTACTTCAATGGCCAAATCGCATCCGGTGCGGTAGTCAACCGGCGGGGCAACTTCGCGCAGCTTGAACCCTGCTTCGTCCAATACGTGCTTCGCCCGCATGGCATGATAGATATAATCGAAGACAACGAGGGCCTTGTCCTTTTCTTCCTCAGGCAAGTGCAACACCTCCTTGATCGAGGGTGGGAATTTATCTCAGTTTATTACTTAAGGTAAAACGGTGTCAATATATCTGTGTCGAGATATCGCCGATATCATCCCTTGGACTGTGCTATGCTATCTCAGGATATCAATAACTGCGGAGGTTGCCATGCATCCAAAAGAACTGAGGTACAGCCCAGAGCATATTTGGCTGAGGGACGAGGGTAGCGGGCAGTTCCGATTGGGCATCACCTACCGTTACCAAGAGCAACTAAAAGCTCTGGTTTATCTCGAGTTGCCGCCTGCAGGAAGAGAACTTAAGTGCGGCGAGCCCTTTGGTGCTATAGAGTCGTCCAAGGCAAGTGTCGATCTCATCAGCCCCATTGACGGCACAGTGGTCGTAGCTAATGCCGCCGCTATCCAGAAGCCCGGCTTGGTCAATGCCGATCCCTACGGCGAGGGTTGGTTGGTGCTGGTGCGCTCACCGGAGGCCGGCGGGGGGAAGTCGCTTATGTCAGCGGATGCCTACCTGGCAGCCATATCCCGCGAGACCGAGTCGGGGCCATGCCAGATTTAGAGCTGACTCATTTTGATGTCATGGTCATCGGCGGCGGGCCGGCAGGTTATTCCGCCGCCGTTCGGGCCGCACAGCTTGGGGCAAGGGCAGTCTTAATCGAAAAGGACAAACTGGGCGGGGCTTGTCTGAACTATGCCTGCGTGCCCACCAAATTCTTGCGCTATGTCGGTGAGATCCAGCGTACCATGGGAAAAGCTGCCCGTTACGGCCTTGGTGACGCGCTCAATGAGATCGATTGGCCCGCCGTACAATCCCGCCGCCAGTCCCTGATCGATGCTCAGATAGAGGGGATTCGCGATCTTTTGGACAGTTATGGCGTCCACGTTATCCATGGTGAAGCACATCTACAGACAGGGCGAACGGCCTCTGTCCTCACTGACACGGGTGAGACCTCCTACCAAGCAGACAAGATCATAATTGCCACTGGTGCGAAGGGCAGCCGACTGAATATCCCCGGTATTGGGGAGGCTTTGTCCTCACGTGAGCTCCTCCAAGTGCCTAGCCTCCCCCGCCGTTTAGCCATCATCGGCGGCGGCCCAGTGGGAGTGGAGCTTGCTACCATCTTCGCCCATTTCGGGACGGCGGTCAGCCTCATTGAAGTGCTACCGCGCATCCTGCCCGACGAAGATGCTGAACTGACGGGACTGCTAGAAAAAGAACTGAAAAGGGCTTCCATCCGCCTCTACACCGCCCGTTTGGTCTGTCGCCTTGAAAAGCTCGGCGACGGTTACCGCATAGAGCTCCTCGAGGACAACGATTCGGCCATTGAAGCCGATCTGGTTGTCTGGTGTGCTGGGCAAAAGCCGTGCCTGGACGGGCTTGAGGCGGTGGGGCTTAGACTCAAAGACGGGGCACTCAGCGTAGATAAGCATCTCTACACCGGCACCGAGGGCATTTACGGCGCGGGGGATGTCACCGGCAAAGCTATGTTGGCCTATGTGGCCGTGATGCAAGGTCGGGTCGCTGCCGAGAATGCTCTGGGGCAGAACTCAATCATGAGATACCACGGCACTCCCCGCTGCGTCTTCAGCCTGCCAGAATTGGCCAGCGTCGGCATTACGGAGGACATCGCCCAAGCAAAGGGCAAGCGGGTTATGGTCGGGCGTTCCCTATTCTCAACCAATATCGCCGCCACTATCTACGGCGAGCGACGCGGCTTGGTGAAAGTGGTAGCGGAAGCGGAAAGCGGAAGACTGTTGGGGGNGCAGATCTTGGGCCCCGAAGCCCCGTTGCTTATCCACGAGGCAGCCCTAGCCATAAAAATGCGCGCCTCCGTCTACGACATCCAAGACACCTTGCATATACACCCCAGCCTGGCTGAGGCTCTCTGGGAGGCATCCTTTGATGCCACGGGCAAGGCGATGAGTACCAGAAAATCCCCTGGCACTCGGGCACATTAGATCACGAACTTGCCGTTTCGATACAGCAGCTCGCCATCCACTCTGATCTCCCCACCATCCCGTAAGTCGCACACCATGTCCCAATGGATGGCGGACTTGTTCCGACTACCCGTCTCCGGATAGCCCGCTCCGAGCGCCATATGAAAACTGCCGCCAATCTTTTCGTCGAAGAGGATCTCGCGCGTAAACTGGGTGATGCCTTCATTGGTACCAATTGCGAACTCGCCCAGGTATCGCGCCCCGGCATCCGTATCCAGGGTCTTCAGCAGGAAATCTTCGTTCTTCTCTGCTGTGGCCTTGATCACCCGCCCCTGGCTGAAATGCAACCGGATACCGATGACCTCCCTGCCAGACTCAATGGCAGGATATGAGAAATAGACATATCCCTCGGCAGAGTCTTCCACCGGACCAGTAAAGACCTCACCATCCGGGACGTTAAACTTGCCTGCACAGTTTATAAAGGTACGCCCAGCCACACTAAGCCGCAGATCGGTCTCTGGCCCAATGACGTGTACTTGGTCCCTGCCCTTAAGCCACTGCACAATGCGTTCTTGCTCGGTAGCAACCTTCTGCCAGTACCCGATGGGATCAACAAGGTCGGGCAGGCAGGCCTTATACAAGAAATCCTCGTAGTCGCCAAGGCTCATCTCAGCATCCTGTGCAAAGGCATTGGTGGGATACGGAGCAAGCACCCAGCGCAATTCCCCAGCTGCCGAGCGGCGCATCATAGCATCTGTAAGCTCAGTGCGTGCCTGGTCATAGATGACCATCTTGGCCGGATCAATGCGGCTTAAGGCCTTGGTGTTCTCTTCGCCGATGATGACAATGCGCACATCGTACTTCTCGGTGATGAGGCGCTGTCCCTCGTGTACATACTCCAGCTGCTCCCGGGAGCCATAACGATAGAGGAGCTCCATGGTATCTGCGGAGCTTGCCATGACCCATGGGAACCCTCCAGCCTGGAGTACCTTAGCATAGATGGCCCGAGTAAGAGGTGCGGCGATCGCCGGAGCTACGATGGCCACCTTGTCGCCGGGCTTTACGCCAACCGAGTATCCCACCAAAAGCTCGGCAAGTTTTTCGATCCTTATGTCAGCCATAAGACCTCCCCCGGGTAGCTATGAGTCGCCGGATGTGTTCCCTCTGCTAGCCATAGCGGGCAATTAACGGGTATTACCCATCGGATTTGAGCATTTTGCTTTCCTATTATACTCGAATCTTCCCCAGTCGTCGCATATCGCGTGCTATATGTTTATTGACTTGAACATGGTCGCTGGGCTACACTTCTAGGCAAGTTTTTTGTCTGCAACTTTGTCAGGATTGGGAGGTAGAAAGTGAAACTGCTTGTGGTTGGTTGCGGCCAGTGCGGCGGTCGGCTGGCCGATGAATTTGCCATCATGAACAAGAAGGCTCGCATCCAGGGCAATTTCGATATCGTAACGAATGTCCTGGCAGTCAACACCGATGTGGCTGACCTTTCGGGTCTTATGCATATCAAACCCGATTATCAGCACCGCATTCTTATCGGCACCAAAAAAACCGGCGGGCACGGCGTAGGCAAGATGAATGAGATGGGAGCAGAGGTAGCCCGCATCGACGGCGACAAGATCATTGAGTCTATTCGACTAACCCCCAAGCTAAGCGATACCGATGCCTTTCTGCTCATCGCTTCCGCTGCGGGCGGCACCGGCTCAGGCTCAATCTCAGTGCTCACCCATCTCATCAAGGAGCGCTTCTTGGATAAGCCGGTCTATAACATGATCGTGTTGCCTTTCAAATATGAGGAGGCTACCGAGGAGCGCTCAATTTTTAACGTTGGAACCTGCCTTAAGTCTTCTTATCTAGCCGCCGACGCCATCTTCCTGGTTGACAACCAGCGCTATCTCAAAAAGAACGTGCCTATCCGCAATAACCTAGCCAAGATCAACCGCATGGTGGTCAAGCCTTTTTACAATATGCTTTCTGCCGGCGAGGAGGTCAACCCCAAGTTTATTGGCAGTAAGGTACTTGATGCCGGGGACATCATCCAAACCCTCTCCGGCTGGTCGGTTATCGGCTATGGCAGAGCAAGAGTCCCCCACTTCATGGCGGAGCATTTTAGGGACAAAAGCTCGCAGACCCAGCGTGGTGTCCAGGCCATGGACGAGGCTTTGGCGGATCTTTCGGTCAAGGCTAATCCCACCGAGGCCAAGAAAGCACTCTATCTGCTGACGGCCCCGCCCGGGGAAATGAACATGGATCTCATCAACGACCTTTCCCAAACGCTCAAAACCATGGCTACCGAGGCGGTCATCCGTAGCGGTGACTATCCCCGCGGCCAAAACAGCATCATTGAGGTGACAGTAATTCTCTCCGAGCTCGTCAACTCACGCAAGGTGATGGACTATTTCGGGCGAGCCATTGAGTATATCAACCGCGCCCGACACCGCCAGAGTGGAGTGCAGTACGATCAGATCGGCATGGCCGAGGCTTTTAAGGATATACCCAGTCTATTGTAGAGAATCCTCATGATAACGCTAAGAGCGGCACCCTGGGGTGCCGCTCTTATTTTTACAGCCGGAGAGACTTCTTGCTTCTAGTCCTCCTTCTCCTCAATCACATGATCATCGTCCAGTGGCTCAGCAGACTCACTCTCGCCCGCGCTCTTATACATCTTAGCCAGTTTGTCCATACGCTCCTGCATCTTCTTCTTGGCAAGCTTGGCAAGTTGTGCGTCGCCGGTGGGCGGTTCATCCACCCCACCGATGGATTGCTCAAAGGCTTGGTCCGGGGGGCTATCTTTGGCTACCGGCGTCTTGGCAAGTGGTACGGCACGTTTGGGTAGCGGGCGCCTGGATAGCTCCAGGATGGGTTTGGCTTCACCTGAAAAGAGAGTGCTGATCTCGCGCGCAGCCGCTCGTGCCGCATCGGCAGCCTCATGGGCAGCTCGGATTGACTCATCCGTAGCGCTACGTACCGAGGAGCTTATGGCCTCAGCCCGAGCTACAGCTTCGCGGGATGAGGCGATTGAGGATTCGGTGGCCTGCTGGGCTTCTCGGGCGGAGGTATCCACGCTCTCGATCTTTTTCTGAATCAGTAAATCCCATTCGGCGAGCGATTCTTTGATGGACTCTGCAACCTTATCTACCCGAGTGATGGCCTGCACCGCCGTATCCAAAGACTTGCCGGCGGCTTCGGCGGCCTGACGGCTCATTTTTTCGGCCCCCGCAGCGGCTTCTTGGGCCTGCTTGCGGGCTTCTTCGGTTTTTGCCTGGGATTCCTTGGCAATATTCATAATCTCAGCCACAGCCTGGTTCATCGCGGCGGTGTTGCTGTCGGTGGCTTCTTTGAGCTCCCGCCCTGCTTCTGCGGCTACTCGTTTGGCGCCTTGGGAGGCCTCTGCGGAGGCATCGCGGGCAGCCTTGACCGATTCCTGAATTCGAGCAACGGCTCCCTGAGTGTTACGGACAGCCTCTTCAGAAGATTGGCGCGCCCACTTGGCAGCCTCGTCTGCTCGCGAGATGGCCTCCTCAAATGAGCGAGCGTAGCTACGTGTGGACTCTTCATTAGCCTTGACATGCTTTTCCAGAGAGCGCAACGCATCCTTGGATGCACGAATGGCATTTTCAGTATTACTCTCGGTCACCCGCCTCACATCCTCCACCTGCTTGAGGGAATTCTCGGCAGTTTTCAACGCCTCATCGGTCGCTTTCTGGGCTACCGAGGATACCTGTTCAGCTTTCGCCAGGGCTTCCTGCGATTGCTTAAGAGCCACTCCGGCGGCCTCGGTTGCCTCCTGTCCGGTCCGCTCAAGACGAGTCAGTGCCTGCCGGGATTCCTGCAGGGCGCGGCTCGCCTCAGTTTTGGCCTGAGTGACAGACTCCTCCAGGCGGCGCGTATTGCGTTCATACTCCTGTGCAAGCGAGAGCGCCGCCTCTTGATTGCGGCGGATGGTTTCTTCAAGACGGCTCACGGCTTGAGCCAAGTTCTGTTGGTTGGCTTCCGCAGCCTTACGGCTGTCCTCTGCTGTCTGTTCGGCAAGTTGCAAGGCGCGCTCGCAGGCGCGGTTGTTATCCTTAGTCTGAGCATCAAGCGCTTCAGTCGTCTTTTCTGCCGCTCGAACAGCATCTTGTCCGGCGCGGGCGGCTCCCTCAGCCACTTTTTTAGCGGTCTTAGCCAGCTCTTTGGCCCGATCCATAGCCTCGCGCACCAAACGTGCCGAGACATCCTGGGCGCCTTTAAGATCGTGGTCGATATTGCTCAACTGGTCTGCCGTTTCGCGGATGGACTCGCTGCCATTTTCCATATAACGGGACACCGGCTGGGGATCGGTAGGGTTCAATTCTTCGGTCACAGCATCCTCCTAGTATCTAACTTTATCAATTTGCCGCCTATGTTACCCTATAAGTTACCGACCCGGCATCTTGTAGGGCCCCCCTGCTGGACTCGTCGCACCGTCTGTCCGCATGGCTAGTAGCTCCTTAAGCACCTTTAAATTGACTACGTCTTCGCGATTGTATTCCAACAGAATATGCAAAGCTTGCTCATCGTAGTCGTTTACATATCGCCACCATAGACGGACGGCATCCAAGCCATTTAGGTCCTTGAGCTTGCGCGGGATGCCCAGCATCTGCTCAACCCGCTTTAATCCGCCGAACAGGCGGCAACGCCAACAGTGATACATCAAATCGTAGTGAGCAAACAAGCGCTCCAAGTCGATTCCCAAGCACGCACGGATGAATGGCAAATCAAAACGACTGCCGTTGTAGGTATGGATCATGCTTACGCCATCAAGCGCCGCTAGCAATTTATCTGATGTTACGTCTTCTCCAACCAATTGAATAAAGCTCTGGCTATCACCATTAACAAGATGGATGCCGATAACAGTAATTTGACTGTCTTCAGGCGCGAGTCCGGTGGTCTCTATATCCAGATAGGCATCCATATGGCGGCTACCATTATAGCACAGCGCAACAGGTTTGCCCTTGCAGCTAGCCATCGGTTTTGATAAACTGGATAAAGGGGCCGTTAGCTCAGTTGGTAGAGCATCTGACTTTTAATCAGAGGGTCGCAGGTTCGAGCCCTGCACGGCTCACTCTCACTCTCCCCGTTTTTGCCAACAGAACTGCCAACATTTAGCTTTGTTTCTTGGTTGTCCACGCTGGAGAGAGCCCTGTCGAATTTATGAGCGGCATCTTGTTGAAGTCCAGGAAGCACGTGTGAGTAAGTATCAAGGGTAATAGCGATGCTGGCATGCCCCAGCCTCTCCGAGACGACCTTGGGATGAACCCCTGCCTTGAGCATGATCGTGGCATGGGTATGCCAGTATAGTATAATAAGATTTCAAGTAGTTTCGGCCTCATCATCTCCCTCGGTATGCTTGCTTGATACGAATGATATTCAAGACCCGCGCCGTGCACAGGCGTATCCCCGAAGCCGCGCAGTTGCTCGGTTATGCCATTGGCTTGCTCACTGTCAATCGTGGCAAAATCCCTTGTGACAATTTCGTCACTATAATCCATTGCCACAATGTACAATGTACAACTGATAGAGTAGATATCAAGGGAGCCAACCTACGCTACAATCGTTCACAATTCTGGCTTGGTAAGTTCAACGAAGCAATTTACCGCTTATTCCCGTATATACCTTGAAGAGAAGCGCTTTAACCGGATGGTTTCATCGGCACGGGTACTGAATGAGAACATCATCGGTTTCGTTAAGCGCTTCAAGATAGTGGCTGACAGGTATCGCCATCGCCGGAAACGCTTTGGCTTGCGCTTTAATTTGATTGCCGACATATGCAACCGGGAGCTTGTGTGTTAGTTATACAAGAAGTCTAGCATTCGATTGTTCAAGTGCACGCCTTGCAACACAAGTAGATGAATAAGCGCTGGCTATTTGAAGCTGTTTACTATTGGCGGCGATGGTTTCCAGCTTACTAGTTTTATGCCATAGACGTCAAGGAGTTCGTCTTCGCTAACCATCGGGTAGCTTTGGCCCCCAAATGAGTATTCTTGAATGCGAAAGGCGTGGAAATTCAAAACATATCCGGCTTCCACTCCCATATAATATTTGGGGCCTCCTAAAAAGAAATATACTTCATGCGTATCACTGATTTTAAGTGATACCTCGGCTAATGGAGACGGCGACTTTTTCCCGCTTGCTAGGTGGCTCTTCCACTTCAGCCATTTATCGCCTCCTCCCCAGCTGAAGCCAAAGCCATCAAACTCACATATTATGGTGTCCTCAATGGTGATTTCCTCTCCATTAAGCTCATAAACCAACTTAAAAGGAAACTCCCCATATGTGATTTCCGGACGTGGCGGATTGGGCTGCAGACAAGAACTCAATGGCAGACAAGCCATCGGAATAAGGATAGGAAACAGCAGAACCAGAAGTGCCGCTATCAATAGGATGGTCATGGGTTTTTTCATTACACTCACAGCTCTGTTTTTGTATTTAATCCCAAAACGTCCACCGATCTATTCTTGCCTGCAGTAGCCCCCATCTCACTGCATCCAATCCGTGGTTTTTGCCTAAGTCTGGCCCACTATACCAAGTTATGGTCCACCAGGGAAGGACCTTCATTTGTACGTTCTCGTAATACATCGTTTTCAAATAGAACGTATTTCCAACACTTGGGGCACCGAAAATGGTATTTAGTACCTCCCCCCTGACCACATAGTGGGTCATTTTTGCACCGCTAAGCTTATAGCTTGTAACCGCCTCCGATGTGCAATAATGATCTACATCTATGGGATACGGGTTAAATGTTATGCAGTTAGTGCCCGTTACAATTGCATTGCACATCGCCTCGGCACCGCCCTTGGAATGTCCGACCATGGTTACTTCGTAGCCTTCATGAGCTAATACGAAGGGCTTGTTCTGTCTCAACGCAACTGTCGCAACAAACATTGATCCGATAAATACTAGAACACTCCCCAAAAAGCCAAGCCAGTCTCCACTCTTTAATGCTCCATTCGCAGGCCTCAATCCATAAGCAAATATCACAATAAGAGCGAGCAAAATTGCCAAGAACAACACGATCAATGGACGTTGTTTGCGCATGGTGCTATGATAACATAAATTATGGATATCAATAATCCGTATTTGCCAACATTCCTGCCAACATATTTGCCAACATTTGTTGGCAGTCGAAGTTACGGCAAGTTACCAAAAAGCAATTTGCCAGGCACAAAAAGTGCTCTAAAGTTACCCCACTTTACCCCTTCCCATACCCAGGCGGAATCTATTGGTTTTACGGTTACTATTGCATAATAATGAATAGGCCTCTTGCATAACTATCTTGATTATGCAAGAGGGCAGATTGCTTGGAAACCATGATGAAGCACTCCCCGCAGCAAAGCTGCGAGGTATCAGGTCAGAGAGAAACGAAGATGCATCTTTGGTTGCATCTTGTTGCACTAGTTGTTACGCTAGCTATACTCCTTGCCTGTCAGTCATGGACTACGACGACGCTTACTACCACCGAAGCTGTCACCTCGACTGAGTTAGTTTCGACTACAATAGTAGCTACGTCAACAAAGACAGGCATATCAACTATTACAGCAACTGACACAATAAAGACTACTGCCACAACCACTGCGACGGTCGCAATTTCTGTGATGCCTTGCGTTTCTCCAACTATGCCAGAAGATTTCTATATAATTTATGAAAGGGATTTTGCCTCCGGCCCATTGCTGGATACCAGTAGAAATATTTTAGGCACAACTTTAAGCAATTGGGAATATGTTTTCGTTAAGTATGTTATGCCTTGCGAAAATTTGCAGGCTATCTACGATGCTATCATTGAGCATGATATAAAATCATACAACGGCATGAAGTTAATAAACAAAGATGGTCCTGTCAGAATTCCAAGTATAACTTATGCTGTTACATTTTGCTTAGACGGCGAAACATGTTCAATTCGTTATAACGAGGACATAACCTACGCAGAATATCCAAATGTGAGGGCATTTCACAACATATTAGATAGCTACTATAAAAATACTGATGAATACCGAGCCTTTCCCCCAGATAGGCCCATGCTGACTTGAC